>TARA_B100000963_G_scaffold321352_1_pt1 | contig 22490 bp, 32 predicted proteins | sample TARA_B100000963 | Tara Oceans TARA_B100000963 (sample SAMEA2622097) | marine metagenome | biome: marine biome (ENVO:00000447); feature: surface water layer (ENVO:00002042); material: "saline water (ENVO:00002010), including plankton (ENVO:xxxxxxxx)" | depth 5 m | reverse complement strand
ATTTATATTTGTTCATAATTTCTTCATTTAAAAATACCTCATTTTGAAGAATTGTCTGTAACTCATACTTATGCTCAATAGAGCCCTTAAAATCTCTTTGCCTGTATTTTGATTCACTTAAATGAATAAGTCTTATGGCTTCAATTAAAAAAGGATTGTCTAATTTTTTCATCTATTTTTCTTTTCCTAAATAAATAAGAAGTATAAATGAAATAATACTAACAACTGCTATCAAATACCAACCTGAAGAAGATGTACTTTCCATATTTAATTTAGATTGTTATACATTAAGGATATACAAATAATTAAAAAAAAATTTTTAATATCCTAATTAATTTACTTAAAAAAAAATCTATTATCTGTTTAAAAAGTCAAAAAAAACCTGAAACATCAAGCATCTGCTTAATAATAAATAAAATTCCTATCGCAATGAAAATTCTGGTTAAGAAATACAGATTTATCATTATCAATTTATAAAATAAGGAGTAGAGTTTTGTAGTGTTTTAAGAATTTATTTTATTTAAACTTTACAATAAAAAATATGAAAAAAAATATTAATGATGAAATAAAAAAAGAGGAAAAAACCTTTAATTTGCTTTTAATAGCAGTATTAACTCCCCTAATTGCTGGATTTGTTATTATCTTTGTTTATCTCCTTTAAGGCCATTCTACCCTCTTTTAATGTAGTTTTTATAAACCAATATCCGACTACCATAATAATAATTCCCAATGCTGTTATGGATATCTGATAAGCATTCAAAATTCAATAACCTTTTTCTAATAAACTAATATACTAAGTAATTATGAAGATAGATATAATTTACCATTAAATAAATAAATAGTTTTATTGTAAGTTAATAATAAAAGCTTAAAGATTAAATATATTATCAAAACTTTCAATTTTACTATTTCACAAAAATAGGTAAAAGTTTATTGTAATTTTTAAGAAGAAATTTAATTTAATATTCACCTAGATGAAGAGATATACCATTGTCCAATTAATAAAATAATAATTGTCATTACAAGAGGAAAAGCAGGATATTTTGTTTGAAAGTTTGCTGGAGGCCAAGGGCTCCATGAAATCATTCTTTCTGATCCTAGTTTTTTCACATTGAAATCAATTTTTTTATTTTTTTCTTTTTCAGAAAACCCTTTAGCCATTTTAGTTCTTATAAAGCTTAAATAATTTTAACTAAATTTTAATAAATTTATCATATTAGTTAAAACTTAATTTATCCAACAACTAATCCCTTCTTGAGTAATTCATCGTATATCTCTACTCCTTTTGTTTTTCCATTAAGAGGGGGCTTATACCTATCAATAACTTCTGCAAGGCATGTTATCCAATATGAACCCTTCCTCAAATTTAAGCCTTTACAAATATAGTATGGTGCAGGTTTTAAAAATAAACATTTTTTAGAAATATTTAAATTTATGATCTGGGTATCTAATTCTAAATTTAAAAGTTCAACTTCTTGATTACTAAGAGTCGTACCAAATGAATATGACTCTATTAAAAGTTGATAATTCATTTTTTTTTATTTCTTAGTTGATATTGTAGTGCTGCTTTTAAATGTTTAATTTCATTTTCAAGAATATTTATTTTTTTTTCCAATCTTTTACAGCTAATCTCAACTTCAAGAATCTTTACTCTTTCTTCTAACTGTTTAAAAGAAGTCATAAATTGAAAACAAATATATTACATGAAATGATTTTAAATTAATAATACATCTTTAACAATATTATTTATAACTTAGAGGTTAATAAGAAGTTAATTAAAAATAAAATACCAATTCAAGTACTAATCATTTGATGATCCAAGGAAATCTCGTAATAAATTTTTTAGATTATTGATTGGTTTTTCTATAAAATCTGGCTTTGGTAAAACTGCTAAAAATAACCAGAGGGAAGCTATACTAAATATCATTCCTACATAAAGAAAACCATAAATCATTTTTCTTATGGGAAATTTAACTACTATTAAATGTAGACTATATAAATTTTTTTACCATAATTATCGATAGTATTTATATATTAATTATTACTTTTGTAGGGAGATCTCCAAACATATTGACCTTCTTCTTTTTTAAAGTCAACAGCTATACAATTACAGGATATATTCCATAAGGCTTTATATATTGGTTCAGGATTATATAGATATAATTTTGGAAAAGCTTTTTTTATTGCTTTAGTAGCCTCTCTTGCATGGTAATGAGGAATATTTGAATAAATATGATGAATAACATGACTGGAGCCAATATTGTGATGAAGAAAGTTAATAATCTTCCCGTAGGGTCTATCAATTGTTAAAAACGCTCCCCGAATAAATGTAAATTCAGAATTAGAAAGATGTGGAACATCTGTATCTGTATGGTGTAACCATGTATAAATAACTAGCCAACAATTAACAACAAGTAAAGGTCCAAAATAGAAAGCTATTATTTTTATTAATCCGAAAATAGAGATTAACTTTATTAAACCAAAAAGTGTTAACAAAACCCCAATATCTGATATCCAAACTTTTTTTACCCATTTTGAAAACCATAACTTATTTGAGAATGGTTTTTTAGGCCAAAAATGGTTAGAGGTTCCATACTCAATACCTCCTGTACTACCTGTCAATAAATAAGCAGGCCATCCGAATAAAAGGTGAAGTATCAATTGTAAAATGCCATATTTTATTTTACCTAGAGAAATCGATATTGCGATTTCATTTCTTCCTCCTTTCTTTTCACTAATACCGTCACCATCTATAACTATGGGAACATGTGTTTCACCTTTTGTTATGTGATTAGTGAATCGATGATGAATTGAATGAGAACGTTGCCAAGAGAAATAAGGGACTAACAATAATGAATGTAGCAAATAACCTACAAAAGTTTCCAAATTCTTATTCCTAGAAAAGGCTCCATGTCCGCATTCGTGAGCAAGGACCCAGAATCCCATAGCGGTTGTTCCTGAAAGGCAAGAATATAAAATCCATACCGGTATCATATTTTTAGAGAAAGGAATTAACAATCCCAGAGAGACTACTAATGATTGTATTATTAAAGATTGAATGAGGAATTTTATTGAAGTTTTGGTTTTAATTGAGAAACAATGTCTTGGTAAGATATTTTTAATATCATTTAGACTTGGAACATCGCTTGACTTTATATCAAGAGCTTTTCCTTTTAGACCAGAGTAGTTAATATTTTTCAAAAATTTATCTTTAAATGTGGCTAAATAAATTGCATTTATAATATTATTTTTACTAATCCTTAGTTAAATTCACAAGTACCTTTTTTCTTTTAGTGTGTAACTATTAATAAATATAGTTTTCTTTAATTATTTGGAACTATAGTAAATTCTTTGATAACAATTGATATAAAATAGTTTATAAGAGAAATTACAATTTGATCAAAATATATATCGTTCAGTTAGTTACCTTTACCTATTATTAAATATTGTGATTATTTTCTAACACAAATAATTCTATTTACAGAATTTTAAGTAGGTTGATTAATTTTTAAGAATTAAAAGATCAATAATTTAAATATGAATCATTGTATGAATTGATATCAAATTAATCATAAATTAAAGATTATCCTTTTTTGGTAAAACTAATTTAATACAGATTAAGACTTAATTTTTTAATAATCAAATAAAAAAAGGGGGTAATCCCCCTTGAATGTGGGAAAAAATTAAAAAGATAGGTATTTATGAATTAACGATTTTACTTGCTTGTTTAATCCTCTCTTCGTATACAGATCTTTTATAAGGAGTTACTTCTCCATTTTTGGTTGCTGAAAGTTGAGCTTGGTGTAATCTCACTTCTTTCTTAATTTTCTCTCTGATTTTTACTAGGTTATTCATGAAATTAAGTAAATTATGGAAATCCCGTTCCCTATTTCCATTTCATGCGTCCAAAAACTAGGATGAACGTATAAGAAAGATAACATTGATTATATAAAAATGTGAGAGTAAAAATTACTATATTTAAAAATTAATTTCTTTAATATAATTATATTTTCTAATAATAATTGATATTATTTCTTAAATAATTAGACCAAGAGATACTTAACACATATTGTACAGATTAATATTTTTTGGTAATACATTAAGAGTGATAAATTTTTCTATTGAAATTACGAATTAAAAGATTTGGAATAGCATTATTAGTTGTCCCAGCTATTCAATTTTTATATTATTTTTTTTCACCTGTAAAAGCTGGAGAATCAATTATTTCTGCAGGAGATAATATGTTGATTCTAACTTCCTCAGCATTAGTCTTATTAATGACTCCTGGTCTGGCTTTCTTTTATGGGGGCTTTACACAAGCCAAGAATGTCTTAAATACAATGATCATGAGTTTTGTCATGATGGGTATAGCCACAATAATTTGGTTAATATTTGGCTTTAGCTTGGCATTCTCAGATGGAGGATCTTTTAATGCATTTGTAGGAAATCCTTTTACGTATTCCTTTTTCGAGAATCTTCCAAAAACATGGGATGGTTTACAAATCCCTGGTCTTAGCTTCGCCTTATTTCAAGGTATGTTTGCAATTATTACGCCGGCATTGATATCAGGAGCCTTGGTAGAAAGAATCAGTTTTAAATTTTGGTGCTTTTTTACCCCTATCTGGTTGTTACTAGTTTATTCACCATTAGCACACATGGTTTGGGGAGGAGGATTTTTAGGAAAAGATTTAGATTTTGCAGGAGGAACAGTAGTTCATATAAGTTCAGGAGTTTCAGCACTAGTGCTCGCAAGTTTAATAGGGCCAAGGATGAACTGGCCAGAAGGAATAAAACCTCCTCATAATGTAACCCAAATTTTATTAGGTACAGGTTTGCTTTGGTTCGGTTGGTTTGGATTTAATGGAGGAAGTCAATTAGCGATTGGAGGAGCTGAACTTCCTTTTACAACTACACATATCTCCGCTGCTGCTGGATTAATTGCTTGGGGTGCTGTCGAATACTTAAATGAAGGTAAATCAACCGCTGTGGGAATGGCAACTGGTGCTGTTTCAGGTTTAGTAGGAGTTACTCCTGCTGCAGGTTTTGTAAATCCAGCAAGTGGAATGATTATTGGATTAATAACTTCAATTATTTGTTATTTTTCTGTTAAATTAAAAAACAATTTAAAATTTGATGATTCTTTAGATACATTTGCAGTACATGGAGTTGGCGGCACAGTGGGAGCATTATTAACAGGAGTTTTTGCAAGATATGATTTAATTTCTAATCATCCCGCAGGACAGGTTTTACTAGAGAGAGGAAGATTAGCACTTATTACAGGTCAATTCCAAGCTATATTTTTTGCTTATGCTTTATCAGCATTAGGGACATTTTTAATAGTATTCTTTTTAAAATCTGCGGGGTGTAATTTAAGAGTATCAAGAGACGAAGAAATGAAAGGATTAGACATCACAGAACATGGTGAAAAGTCATATTTATCATGATTTATAAATAATAATTTGATAGGAAATAAATTTGGCAATATGTAATTAATGAATTTATTAACAAAAAATAAAAACCATATATTTGTAAAATATATGGTTTTTATTTTTTGAACTTAAAAAAGTTATAAGATAATATCAGATTTATTATTAAAGCATTGATGAATTACTTGATAGAAAATTATCAATAAATGATAAATATTTTATACAAACCCTGGGATGATCTGACCAGTAGTTAAATATGCTCCGACAAGTGCGATGAATCCCATCATTGCGAAACGACCATTTAACTTTTCAGCGAAAAGTTTTTCTTTTTCAATTGTTTTTTTGTTTTCCATTATTTGAGTTTATTTTAAAGGTATAAAAGAATACACATTTAGAAAATTCCAGGTATTATCTGCCCAGTAGATACATATGCACCTAGAAGAGCTATAAATCCTATCATTGCCCAACGACCATTTACTTTTTCAGCATTTTGAGGGTATCCCTCATAAGAAACTGATTCATCAATGTAAGGGCGAGTTTCTGCTGGAAACATATTTTGCCTTCCACCTGATTCTGTAGTTGTGTTAGATGAATTAGTCATTAGAACCAGCCTGGAATAATTTGACCTGTTGTTACATAAGCACCAACAGCTGCAACGAAGCCAAGCATCGCTGCCCAACCATTAAATCTTTCTGCTTCAGGAGTCATAAAATTAATAATTAATATTAATAAATATAACACGAATATTAAATATTGTAAAGAAAAAAATCCTTGACGGTATCTTTTGGTAAAAAATTACACAGATCATTTACGTTTATGTGACATCGTAGCCTAATAAATATTTGTTCATTATTTAAGAAACTTTGAATTAAATTCAATTAAAGAAAAGTTTTGCACTTAATACTAGTTGAGGTGCAACTATTAGAGCTACTGCAATTGAAATGCCAATATTTAATTTACTATTTTTCATTTTTTTATTGATACTAACGGATTAAAAAAAAAGATTGTTGCTAAATTTTTTACAATTGCGCTATGTAAATATATCTTTTCTGGTTTAATAAATATTTAAATATCTACAGATTCAAGAGAAAAGATAGTTTTTTTAATTTTTCTAAGTATCTCAATTCAATGAAATATATGATTAATGCTTTGGAATAACATTCAAAATAAAATTTTATTTACACTAAAATTTATGGATTTTAAATTCTCATAACTCAATTTTTTGATATTCAAATTCAATAATCATCTTAAATCTTAATTATTTTATCAACAATTAAGATCATTAATAAAATGATTTTGTACAGATTACTATATTTTTTTAATAAGTATAGATTTCTTCTAAGTCACTCAATAACATAAATTTTTCTTTTTAGACGAAATTGAATAAGATCTAAATAGTTTAGTCAGGAGAATATGTGAAGATAATCTATATGAAATCCAATAATTAAATTGATATAAAATTTTTTTAATAAATTTATTAGGTAATAAGAAAACTTAAATCAATTAATTTCTAAGATTTGATTTAATTTCAAAATTTGTTTTTATAGGAATAATATCTTTTAAAATGCAGATTTCAATCTTAATAAAATTAATTGCCTTTTTAGTTTTAGCTATATTTGCTACCTATATGGAAGCAGTAATCTCAATAGGAAGGAGCAAAAAGTTATTTATTATTAGATAACTTTCTAATTTAGTTTTTTAGGAATAAATAAAAAGTATTGAATATGCAAATTAATCAATGATTAATTTGAAATTCTAAAAACATACTTGAATTGATTTATGATTAAATGAAGATAAAATAAAAAATTAAATAATTGATTTATTCTGAAAATTTGGTTTCATATATTTAGAGTAATTTTATTTATGCACCTCTCAACATTATCAAGCTTAATTTTCTTTCTCGTACTTTCTCTTATAGCTAATTATATAATTAATCTCAAATATCCTTCAACAAAATTTAAAGCCCAAAAGTAAAGGAAATAACTACACTAAACAAAATTTTATACCTTTACATTAGGAATTAATAAGATGTATTAAAAATAGAATAAAACAACGTTATGCTTAATTATTAAATTTTAAAAAATAAAATGAAAAATGAAAAAAATCTAGAAAAAAATAAAAAGGCTAGCTATGAAGTTAAAGAAACCCCTTTGTTAAAGAAGATATTTAATAAAATTCTTGGTCCAATTAGATTTTTTTAAATAGATAAACCTACTTATACGCTTAAGAGGTAAATGTCACCTTGTTAAATTTTTTTATTAAAAAATTTATTAATCTTTAAGTTTATAAGTTAATAAATCCTTAGTTGTCCTAACAATATAGATAGAACCAAAAAATATAAAAGGTACAAAATAAAAAAATGTTAAATACATTATTAAAGCTATTTTTTTTTATTTGTAACACTATTAATACTCTAAGTCATTATAGATTTAATAATTTATAGCAAATAAAGATCCATGTATAATTATAGTTTTTTTTATTTTCCTATCGTACAAAAACAAATTTTCTAATAGATTATTAAATTAATTTAGAAAATAAAAAAAACCAAATAAAAAAAATAAAGTTAAGAACAAAAATTATTGAAAAAAATATCCATCCAAATTTCCTTCCAATAAAGGCAGAATCTGGTTCAAGTTTTACTCTCATTTAATTTATCTAATAATTTAATTTGAACTAATAATAAATTTAATAATATATATTTTTGCTTAACTTTATATAAAAACTTCATAAAAATAGATCTTTTAGAGTAATTATTGTTTCAAACGGTAATTAAAAATATTGCCTAAAATTCTATAAATTATTAACTATCAACTTAAATTGAATAAATCAAAGTTTAATAAAAATGGTATTGATGATACTGGAACTCACTGGCTCCAATATATTTCTTTAGTATTTTCTGCTTTTGCAGTTTACACAACATGGGCATATTTCTTTGATTTTAGATTTCACAATTTTATCCTCAATGTGCTCAGGTTTATAGATTGCAGCGGATTTAATTCGGCTTCTTCATACTGCATGAAATATTTGAGGATGTAATTTTAATTTATAATATTTTTCATTATTGAAAAAAAATGTCGACCATATACATAAGTAATTTAATTCGATAAAAAAATAATATCAGAAATTACATTAAGGACAAACTTTTGATAATGATTATCTATCTTTTGATATTTACGAAATTTTAAAATTTTGATTCTATTAAGAAGAATCCTTTCTTAAATACAAATATGGAAAAAGATTTAACTAATCCTGAAGTTTTAACTGAAAAAACCTTTTGGGAATTGCTAACTGAAGAAAATATAGATCAGGATGAAATCATTTATGGAGAAGGTGAAATAAGGCAAGAAGATTATTAATTTGATTACTTTTGTTAATACACAAGAAATCATGAAACAATTCCCGTTATCTATAAATTTAAGTAATAATGAATAAATAGGTTTGTAAATAAGAAATGAAAAGATGCGATATTTGTCATAAATATCAGAAAATTCACTACCGTGTTAAATCAATTAACTTTAATAATTGGGTATTTAGCTGCAAATCATGTTGGGAAAAAATATCTAAACAAAATAATTATTGTTATGGAGGGACAAGAAAGTCTTGAATTATAAAATATATTTTTTAAAGTTAATTAATTAAAAAATTAATAATTATTTAATAAATTATCGTTAAACTTTATTTTTCCAAAAATCGTCGTATAGCCATCCTAAGATTGTAAGAATTAAAATATTGGCAAATGCATAACTTATCGCCCACCATAAGTTATAAATATTTCCGATTATAACTGAAAGAATAAAGACAATCAATCCTGAAAAGATTAAGTCTTTTAAAGGTAAGGTTTTGTAATTCATTAAAAAATTTTAATGCTTTCTTATAAATCTTATTGAGATATTAATCAATCAGAACAAAGATGAAACTATTTTTCTTTAATTCTACATTAAAAAATATACTTAAAGTTAAAAACAATTCTAACTATAAATTAGAGATTCATTTCTAAAAAAATATATTTCTTTTCTTTATATTTAAATTTTATATTCCTTATATAAAAATTTATATTCACTTTTTCTAACTCTATCTATACTTTACTAAAGCATTAAAATAAATTTAAATTTGGTTATTTTAAAAAAAGTAATAAAGAGAAATTGTTACTTTAGTGATTGTAAATCATATAGATGGTCTTTAGATTTATATATTTCTTGTAAAAAGAAAGAAATCATTTTTATTGGCTTAAATCCATCATTTTCAGATGATAGAAAGTTGGATAATACAACTCTTAAAATTATAAAAATATGTGATAATTGTAATTATGGGAAGGTAAAATTAATAAATCTTTTTGGACTAGTATCAAGCTCTCCAAAGTTATTAAAGTTGCATAATGATCCTATTGGTAGTTTGAATAATCACATTATTGATTTAAATCTTAATTATTGGTCTAAATCAATTGATTGCGATTTATGGATAGGATGGGGAAATAAAGGATGTCTTTTTAAGAGAGATTTAGAAGTTTATGAGATTGTGAAAAGTTACATATCGCAAAAAAAATCTTATTTCTCAAAGTTCTCTAAACCTCTTTATATAAAAAAAACAAAAGCTAATAATCCTATACATCCTTTATATTGTAGGGACAATTCAAAACTACAAGAATTTTTATAAATGTTTTTCAAATATATTTTATTTGTAAATTTTAAATACTAATTTTTATAAAATTATGATTATAAAATTAAAAAATACTTATCTTTTGAAAACTTCTTAAATCATGAGCTGTAAATTTTTTTTATATTGAGTAAATATTTGCTTATACTCTTTAAATATATTTGTATGAGAAAAAACTTTTTTAAAATAATTAGAATATTTTAATATCACATTAGAAATTTTATTCATTATGGCTTACTATCATGTACATGGTTTAATTCCTGATAATATCTTACAAAAGAAAGGTTATAAACTTTTTGAAGAATATATTAATTCTGGAGCTCCAAAAGATAATTTTGATGGATTTGCTCTTATAAGCAGAGTTCATGCACCTCAAACAGGTGAAGTATTTGTAACTTGCATTGCGGACAATCATCTTAGAGTCGATGAACATCTTGCAATATGGAGAGAAAAATTTGGTATAGAATGGCACATAATTCCTGTTTTGAATGATGAAGAGGTTATAAGAAGAAATAAAAGAATAGAAACTGAAACCGCTTCAATGGAAGTATCAAACAAGTATTAACTTCTTATTTTATAATTTATAATGATTAACCATAATATATAAAATTGCATTTAGTAATTTTATTAAAGAATTTCTCATAAAAATAAAGTTAAAACCATATGAAATACTCGCATTTCCTACACTTATAAGTTATGTTTTTAATATGAATTTAATCAATTATGTTTAAAAAAGACGAAAAAAGCTCTCTTATTAAAGGTATTTTTCTGGTTACAGGTTGGGGGTTAGGTTTAGATAGATTTTATGAAGGAGATAGGAAAGGTGGAATACTATCTATTGTTGGATGGAGTCTAACTTTTTTTAGTTTTTTGGCTATAAAATGTTCAAGCTACGAATATGTTGAAGGTGTTAAAAATTATACAGACTACTCTCCAAACCCTCTGATAGTTTTGCCTTTATTAGCTGGTGCATATGGTGGTTTTAGGATAATCAAAAAAGCGTTTAGATTAGCCAAGCAGTTTGAGAATGCTAAATAACTAATTTGGAATTATTTATTTTATTCAATAATTTTAACATTCATTCAATATAGATTCCCATCTTAAATTGCTTGCACTTATTGATAAGATAGGAGGCTCTGAATTTTGCAATTCGAATGCTTTTATTAGTGATTCATTAGCGCTTAATCCAATTCTTGCTGCTTGCCTCTGTTTAGAACAGACATCCACCTTAGAACCTTCTTTTAATTTAATTTCAATTTCTTCAAGAATTTTACTAGCTTGACTTGTCTTTAAATAAAAATCATTTATGTAATCATCTAATAAACTTTCTGCATTAGTTTTATTTGAGAATAAAAGAAAATTAAAAATAAATATAAAGAGTAATAGTAAAAAACTTTTCATTATCTAATTATAAAATATAAATAACATAAGAATAAAAAATATTATATTAATGCAAAAATATACAATTAAACTCGTTAAGTTTGTTAAATTTGCTTACCTAATAATTATTAGAAATAAAAATATTTAAAAATGATTATTGTAATTGTTAATATAAATTGAATTAATATTTTTATTAATCACTATGGATATCAACTGGGAAAATTTAATAACTAAGTTTACTCAGCTTGGTGGAACAGTTGAAAATATTTGTCAAAAACAAGGTAAAAATGGTAGAGGGATTTTTTCTATAAATAAAAACAAAAAATCAAAGATTTATATACCTAAAACACTCTTAATAAATATTAATGATATAGAAGAAAATAATGGAGAATTAAATCTAAAAAGTGGGTCCAAATATAGTAAAGAGATTAAAGAATTCTTTTATTTATATGAAAAAGATTTTTCATGGGGGATGGGAGGGAAAGAAATAACTATGCATTTTGAAGAGAGTTTAAAACTTTTACCATCAAAAGTTAAACAATTAATAAAAAATAATTTGGCTATAGATTTATTTACTAGATATAGAGATAAATGGGAAGAAGTGATCTTAAAAGAATTCTTAAATTCAAGAAAATTTTATTTTGCTGGTGAAAATAAAATTGCTCCGATTTTAGAATTAGTTAATCATGAAAATCATGCTCAACCATATATCAAGACTGAAAGTGGATTAAGTACTCCTAATTATGAACCAATGGAAGGAGAAATCACTCATTCTTATGGATATAGAAGTCCAATAAAAAGATTATTTGAATATGGTTTCTTTTCTAAAGAATCTATTGTTTTTTCTATACCTTTCAGCTTAGAAATTAAAAAAGATAATACTTCTCTAATTTGCTATGGAGAAGAATTATTTAATGATTTAATGATTTCAAAATTAACAACTAATAATATAAATGTTAAAGGATTTCCAATAGCCGATAAAAATTATCCACTATTACCTGAAAAATATTTAGAAAGATTTATTCATAAAAATAATTTAGAAGTTTCTCATAAAGACCTTTTAAGAAGAATAAAAGTATTAAATATAAAAAAAAGAGAGGAAGTTTTATTAGAAATTAATAATATAAATAATTATGCCTCCAAATTGATAAAGCAATGTTTAAATTATGAATTAAATTTAATTAGAAAAAATGATTAATATTATAAGAACCAATTATTGACCAAGGTCTTAATTTTAAGAACATTTTATTATAAAATTTAGCTTCATCTTTTCTATTTAAAAGCCGAAGTATTACTGATAAACCATAGTAAGCATTTTCATAAGTTGGATTAATATCAATAGATTTCCTCATCATTGCTTCCGCCTCTTCAAGTTTTCCAAGAGATTTTAAAACATCACCTAAATTCGAAAATGCTATTTCACTTACTGGATTTATATAGATAGCCTTTTTAAGAATTATTGAAGCCTCTTTAAACTCACCTATATTTATATAACAATTTCCTAAATTTAGGTATGCATCAAAATAATCATTTTTAAAATTTATTGCTTTTTTAAAATTATTTATTGCATTTCTCATTTGATTTTTGTCTGTATAAATATTTCCTAAATTAAAATATGCTATGGGATTATCAGAAAATAAATCTATAGATTTAAGATATAAACTTTCAGCTTTATCTAAATTAGACATTTGATGATTTATCATTCCATAATTTAAAAAAACTTTATTATCTGAAAAACCTTGTTCAATAAATTTTTCATAATATTGGACTGCTTGATCTAAATCACCTTTTAAATGATAATTAACTGCTTTTTTATAAAGAAAACTTTTAAAAGAATCATCAAAGGTTTCTTTTATATTTTTTAAATTTTTTCTTTTCTTACTCTCTTTACCAAAACCTGCCATGAATTTTTAAAAGGTTTTTAATTAATACATTTTTTATTATTACATTTTTAAATTAAAAATTAAATTTTTATTCTTTCTATCTTAATCTTTACTGCTTTATGGATAAGCCTGATGGATTATTTTTTTTACTTTATGGATTAGTTCAGCGTATTTTTATTAATCTTTTCATAACTCTGAGATATTTAAATAAACAAAGGTTCCATATGTGAATTTCTTTTATTTATTTTATAATTAAAAACTATATTTTTTAAGATAATAAAATTTAGCTGATAAAGTTCTTTTCTAAAATTATCATGCGTTTTCAATATTGATATTCTTAACTATAAACTTTAAAAAATACAAATCTTTATTATCAATATTCAGCAAAATAATTAAGTCTCATATATAGATCTATTATAAAATTGAAATTTTTAATAATTTTTTGTAAAGTTATTATTAAATATTTGCATCTAATAAATTTAAAGGATATAAAAAAATATATATAGATTAAATAAAAATTTCTAAATGATTAAACAAATTTTTGACAAAGAATGTACATGTGAACATTGTCTTAGAAAGCTCAAACAAATTAATCAATCTACAAACTATTGGGAAAAGATCATAATTATCGAAAAAAGAGCAGCTTAATTCATTTTCTAATGCTAAATAAATAAAAGAGATTTAATTTCAAGTGATTCATTTTTTATCTATGTCTTTTGACATGTTACTAATACCTCTTTGTATATTGTCAATTTTTTATCTAATAAATCGGTCAAAAAAGTTAAGGAAAGCTAAATAATTATTTAAAACTTAATGGTCGCATTTAATTAATTAGAAGTTTTAATATTAATTTTAATTTAATCTAATACATTAAAATTAATAAGATTTATACTTGTTTCTAATATCTATAAATACCAGTAGTAGTAATAATTTGCATATTTAAAATACAAATAATATTTATTTATAAACCTCAATATGGCAAAAAGATCTCCAGAATAATCGTTTAAGCTTATCTATTCAAACTTCAGCTATAAAAAATTTATTTAAGTTTATTATTTATAAAGTAAAAAATATGTATTATTAATTATTGAATTTATAAATACATTTGCTTTAATTAGAAAATTTTTAAATTAAAACCTATTAATCTTTCTGTTGCAATTTTTCAACAGCTGTTTTAACAGATGTAGCAGGTACATCATACAAACCATTAGCATCAAACCAAGGAGAGTTTTCCCAGCTAAATCCTTTTCCAAACGTACTATCCGGAGCAGGTACATACCAATGACATGAACTATCTGGAATATCTACAGCACATTCGGACCAATCATCATCCCATTGTGGAACTTGTACCCATAAAATTGGACTCTGCTCATAAGCGAGTACATCTATTGGTAACAAAAACAATATCGATGAAACGATCCCAGAAATCATAAATCTAAAAATATTTTTCATAAATTCTCCACAAACTAACAATATTGTATCTTATAAATATAAATAGTGTTTCAAATGTGACATGAGATCATTTATACTTTTAATTTATTAATAACCCTTGACCTTAGAAATAATAATCTTTGTCCTTAAATGATTTTAAGGATAGTATTTTGTATAAAATTTTTTATTTTGAATTTTTTTTATTTTGAATCAATAAAATTTTTAAGTAATTGTATTAACTTAATCTTTTAAAACACATGCTAATTTACATATATCTATTCTAAGAATATTTAAATAATTATTTTTAATAAGATATTAAACAAAAAATGTTAATTGTTCATTGTTATGTCTTTCTTATATAGGTACATTTTAATTAAGTAACTTTCAATAAGAAAATAACTTAAATTATTAAAAAATCCCAGAAAGAGGTTTAAAATTTTGAGACAAGAAAGATTTTCTATTACCCAAGGTATCACTCTATTACTTCTGAAGACTATAGATTTGCCAGCCAATTATGCTTTAAATTTACTTATTTGTATTACAGACCCTAAAAATAACTTTTGTGATTACTAAAATTCATCTGAAAACATTTATAAACAAATTTACTTAATCTATTAAAAAATTTAATGTCCAAAATGTAATTATTGAACCTATTTGTAAATAATCATAAAATATTAAGCATCTCTCAAAGAAAGGAATAAAGACTTTTTATTATTTACTTAAATAGATTTATATTATTTTATTAATTTGCAAAAATATAAAAATCAATAATAATTTTTATAAACTTATTACATATTATTTATTATAACATTTTAGTTTTTTTTAAAAGATTTAGAAAATAAAATGTTTGTATTCAGGGGAAAATAATGGAAACAGAATCACAATTAATAAAAACAATTATCGAAGATCAAAATTCCCAGAAAATTGTAGCTTTGACAGAAAAGCTTGAAAGCAACTCTAATTTTATACTAAGCAGAGATGTTGAAAATTTAAAAGGAATTTGGGAGTTGCGATGGAGTAGCTCTAATTCACCATTTTTAAATTATTCTCCAATATTAGATAATCTTCAAATCCTTGATCCTACAGAGGGAAAAGCAATGAACCTTCTAAAACCCAAAGGTATTAAGGCAATTATAGGTACAGTTATATTAGCAAAAATAGAACCGATCAATAACATAAGAATAAGAGTCCAATTTACAAAAGCAGGATTGATAGGCCCTAGTATAGGTTTTAGTAGACTAAAAGCATTAGTTAAAATTAAAAAAAAACAATTAGGTTGGCTTGATATAACTTATATGAGTGATCAAATTAGAATATGCAGAGGAGATAAAGGTACATTATTTATACTAATGAAGAGAAAAGATGAAATCCTTTTTGAAAGATATAAAAAGTTTATAGATAGATTTTACTAATAAATAATAATTAGAATCGGAAAAATTATTGGTGAAATAAGCAATTTATTATTTATTGAAAAATTTATAATAAATTTCATTTGATTTTTTTGATTTTAGAGAAAGTAGAAGGAGCTGAGAATTAGAAAATTGGTAAAATATTTTTATAATTTAATTAATTTATTTATTTACATTTTAATATTTTTAACTAGATTCTCTCATATTAAATAACAAAATAGAATTTAATATGGATTATTACGATTTCTATAAAATACAAATTGAGAGAGACTTTTATATATTATTTTGATTTTTAATCTAATTAAAAAAAAAGAATAGAAATATTCTAATTAAGATATTGTTATAAAGAATTTAGATAAAATAACACTTTGTTAAAAAAGATTTATATTAATAAATAATATATAAAACTATAATAATTGGACTACAGATTATTTTTCCCTGCAACACAAAATAATAAAAAATATATTGGAGATGTTTTATCTAATATTAATTTAAAGAAAGGTTCGATTTTAGAAATTGGAAGTGGTAGTGGTGAACATAGTATTGAATTCCAAAAAAGATTTAAAGAAATAATATGGCAAACAAGTGATCCTAATTATAACCATAGAAAAAGTATAAGTTCTTGGATTAATCATGAAAAATTAAATAAAATAATGCCAGAACCCTTAGAAATTGATGTAACTAGAACACCTTGGAAAATTCCCAATAAAATAAAATATAATTTACAGGCTGTTATTTCTATAAATATGATTCATATAGCTCCATGGAAATGTACTATATGTTTATTTAAAGAATCTGGAAGATTATTAAATATTAGTAAATTTGTTATTTTATATGGAGCTTTTAAAATAAAAAATAAACACATAAGTGATAGTAATTATCTATTTGATCAATCACTAAAGAAGCAAAATAGTAATTGGGGTGTAAGAAATTTAGAGGAAGTTAATCATCAAGCAACTATAAATGGTTTCATTCACAAAAGTCTTATTAAAATGCCCGCAAATAACTTTATGGTTATTTATCAAAAAGTATGACTAAATTATTTAAATCTTATTTTTTAATTTAAATTACTTCTATAGCAAGATCTAAGATAGAAAAATAAATTAAATATTTTCTATAGATATTTTATAAAATTGATTTCTAAATGATTATTTGGGAGGTTTAAATTAATAGATTCAGCAGCAGATTTATTGAAAATTTACTTAAAAAAAAATTCTAATATCTTTAGCAAATTAGATTGTAAGATATTTATTAATATCTAAATTCTAAAACAATTAAAATTAAAATGTTTAAAAAACTACTTTTAACATCATTTGTGTTATTAAATTTAATTACCATTATTTATCCTTCAAAAAAAGAAAATACGAAACTATTTGATTACTGTTTTACACTTGAAAAAATTCTTTATCGTAATTCAATAAAAAAAAGAGAAAGAAATCCTGAAAAAGTTATTTTAATTTCAAAAGAAATTGCAAAATTTGGAGTAAGTAAATCTAAAGGGATATTAGTAAATAATATAATAACTAAATATAAAAATTATAAGAATTCCTTTTTTATAAATTTATTTCCTAATAAGCTTTATTGTCTCTCAGGATATTGGATAGAGATAGGAAAACCTGGTACATTCGAATCAATTATTTACGAGAAAGGCTCAAGAAAAATTAACGATATTGAGGAATTTAGAAATGAAATAGATGATTTTATAAATGGTATAAATTCAGAATATAAAAATCTCAAAAAAGAATTGAAAATTATTTTTTGATAAATAAATACTTAACTTCTTTAATATTGGATCTCTTGTTCTTTAATGTTTTTATTATTTTAATAATGTTAATAAGATTAAAAATTTCTACCTAATAAATTAATAGAGCAATAAATAGAGGTTATTTTATCACTCTAAATTATTATCTATGGTTAGTAAAAACAAATAAATAAAATTAATTTTTTAGACGATGGATCAGATATTTTAAAGCTGTAACGCTAAATAAAATAGATAGTTATGAATAAATTAAAATTACTATTTTTTTAACTATTAAAGTAAGTACAGGTATAATTTACTAACTCTAAAACTTTTAATTTAAATGTAGAGTTTTTCGGAATATAAAAATCCATCCCTTCAGTTATTAGTTTCCAGTTATAATCGCCTTCAAGTTTTAAATATAATTTTCCTGATATTATCTCCATAAACTCTCGTGATTCTGTATTAAATTCATACTCACCTTCCAACATTACTCCCAATGTTTTTTTAGAACCATCAATAAGAAAAATATTTCTACTTATAACTTTTCCCTCGAAATAAATATTCGCTAATTTATCAACATTTACATTTTTAAAATCATTCATAAAAGATAGACCAAATCTGTTTATAAATTTTAACCTATAATTGGAACAAAGATTTAATAGATTCGTTTTCTCTTGAAAATTGAAAATAAATAAGAAGATAAGTTTCTAATAATAATTGATAAAACTAATTTCTTATGATTAACTAAAAGTTCAGTTTATATTAAGTTCATTTTTTTTAATTCCTTTATTTTATAATTTTTTTAATATTTAAATTTTTTTAACGGAAATTAATCTAACTAATCTGTAAGTAAAAACCTATTATTAAATTAATAATAAAATTTTTTAGATTTAATATAGAACCGTTAAATTCTAAATATTAATAATTAAATACGAAGATGAAAACTGAAATAGTGATTAAGTTAAAATAATTAATTATTTAAATATAACTTTAAATTAATAATATTGAAGTTCATATTTTTTTACCAATACAAATTATATTGTAATTAAATATATGTAAATCAGTTAATAAATGAATCTATAATAATTAATATTATAGTAAAAAATAATCCAAATATTCCAGTAAATGCTAATAGAGAAAAACCCATCAATAACAATTTTTATATAACTATCCTTGACGTTGCTTATTCCTTGGTTTTTTCTTATTTATGACATAAAGTCTGCCTCTCCTTTTAACAATTTGATCGTCTGGATCAATCTTCTTTATTGAGGATCTTACTTTCATAATTTATAAATAAGGATTTCATAAATAATTATACATAAAATGGAAACGGTTATCATTACCTTTTTCTAATCTTAATATTTTGGATTATTTTATGATAAATATATTCTTTTAAATAGCCTTAGCGTTTTAATATTTTGCTTAATAGGTTTAATCTTATTCTCAAATATTTAAATGACTTTTAAAAATATTGTTTCAATAATAATTTCAATAATGATAATTATTTTTGTAAAAGATATTAAAGTTATTAATAGTTTATCTACCCAGAGGAGCTAACGATATTTTTCTAGTTAAAGAATATAAATTCACAAAATGGTCTTTTATATGCAGACATACTTAGGGATTGAATGTCCAATAGAATTATGAGTTGATCTATTAAAAATTTCTTTATTTAAGAAGAAATTAAAAATAAGTTTTTTAAAACTAATGAAAAATAAAAAAAAGACTCTTGCATTAAATGCAGAGTCTGAGTGATGGGGATTTCTATCATGACAAAAAAAACAGAGACGCACAACCCCATAATTAGTCAATTTATTTTGTTTCTAAACACTATATGTAGTGCTGAGGACTTTTAAGGCTAGTTAATAGGTATTATTCTGCTTTTAGTTTCATAGGTATGTTTATTTTTTATAAATACACATTATTAAAATTAATAATTTCTAAGCCGTAATATCAAAACTCTAAGACAAGAAATTGTTATTTTTTTAATTTATTAAATGTCAATAATTATATAAACTTAAAATGAATTACTTGCTTTCTAAGATTCTTACACTAATTAATTAGTTATAAATATCCAATCATATATAAGAATTAAAATACTTAGACTTTTTTTTGTTTATTTTAATAAAAAATGAAAAGAACAAAAAATAAGAAATTAAAGAAAAATTTCAATAAATTAAGACCTTGAAATTAATTTAAGAATCATAGAAATAATCAATCCCTGTATTAGTATTAATTCTTTTAAGCAAGAGGTAGGAAATTTTGTTTTAATAAAAGATTTGCTAAGCTTAGAAAAAGTTATATGGATAATATAGTGAAATCAGGAACTATAGATTTGTTATCTCTAATAACTATTTTTGTTGGGCTTCAGTTTTTTTGGATAATCCCCATAATAAAAAGTAATAATAAAACTAATAAAAGAGGAAAAATTAATAAAGAAGATATTATAAAATTAGAAAAGATATACAAGAAATATTAAAATAATATTTCAGAACCCTTATATTTTTGATGTTTAGAAGTTTATTTAAATTAATCTCTTATTCATAATAATTGTATTTATATTTATTAGTCCAAAAAGTAGGTATTTAATGGGAACGTCTTTAAAATATATATCACAAATTCTTTTATGGAAAGTAAATGATCAGAATCAAGATAAATGGATAATAGATAAGCCTAATTGGTTAACAAAAGAAAAATTTGATCCATTCTATTAAATTAACTATTTTATTTTTGATTCCTTATATTGGGTTAAGTAAAGTAATTTGCTTTAATATCTTTACTACTTATAGGAAGTGATTTTGCTGGAGGAATTATTTATTTTTATTTTAATAAAAGCTATATCTCATTATTATTCAAGAAAAATAAGATAAGCTTATAAAATCTTTATTAATATCAATAAAGAATACTAAGATTTACTAAGAAATAAAGTTATTTGATTATGATCTATTTTTATTAATAATTTTAGATTTTGCTAATACTTATTAGTCTCAAGAATATATTTAATCTCCATATAGATCAAAATATAAAAATTCTAGTGTGTATTTTTTAAAGCAAAGCATGTATATTTTCTTCATAGATATTAATTTGTATATAGTGTTTATATAACTTCTAATCTCTAGGGTGCTGAGATAAAATACTTTATTGAATAAGAGAAAAACTGAATCAATTTATATCTTGCGGAATATTATTATGAGGATCCCTAATTGTATTCAAAAATCAAAATAATCTTTATATTATTAATTAAGAAATTTGATATTCTAATAGTTATGCAGACAAATATTATTTGTTTAATTTTTATAATCAGTATTTATAATTAGATCTTCAACTATGTAACTTATTAATATCCCTTTTTATTATTCACATAAGTTTATGATCCCTTATAAATGAGAATTTAAAATCTTAGAGAAAATATATATATACAAATTATGAAAAATTGTAATTCTATTTTGCCTTATTAAATATTCTAATTTATTACATATTTAAATATAAATTTTTCATAGATTCTATTAATACCTTATGTTTAGTATTTTTACTTATTGATTACATATGAAAGAACAAATAATATAGGCAAACTTTATGAGGATTATTTATGAGCAATCAAACCAGCAAATCACATAAAAGGCAAGAAAATAATACTGAATGGCTTGATGAACTTATCAATGAAATTAATTCAAAAAAAGAATTTAGGAAAGATTATGATTAAAAAAAAGAAAAACGAATTAATTGATGAACAACATCCAGTTGATGCATATTATGAATGCTTATCTTATTGCGATATAAATCCAAAGGGTATAGATGAAGATTGTGAAAGTATTTGCATTGAAAGGCATTTAAAAGGAAATCTATGGTAAATAAAGCTTTCAACTCTATAAAAATTCTTAATTTCTTTTTATAGATTAAATAAAATCACCATTTCTCGTGACAAATTTTTAGAAAAACCTATAAAACATTTCTTTATAATAGATTATCTCTAATTGTATAATTTTATTTAATTATCCTTTAGATAACAAAGATTACCTAAATTCATCTATAAATTAAAAAATAATATTTTAAACAAAACTATATTAATATTTTGAAAAGCTTTAACAAATTAAAAGTTGAAAATGTAAAGATCATTACTTTTTAATTTATTAATATATTTATTATTAAAACAATTTATAATTTCTTTATAATGATTGATACTCCTTACTTAGCTCTCTTAAATGCTTTTAAAAGAATGAGATATTTAAATGGATTAGACAAATTATCAATATTTGAGGAATATAAAGAATGGATTACTGATAATTATGATTCTGAATCAATATTTTTTATAAGAAAGGATCCTATAATATAAATTTAATTCAAAGCCAACTTATAGTAAGTAAATAATTCCAGTAATTAAAAAGAAAAAATAATCTCATCAAAATTTATCGATTAGGAATAGAACATAAATTTTAAATAAAGTAAATTCTAATACAGATTTAAATTATGAATTTATTGTTTAATAAAATAAAAAATTACTTTAAATGATTGATTTCACATATAAAAATGAAAGTAATAGGATGGTTGTTCTCAGATGTATTGGCCA
>TARA_B100000963_G_scaffold361015_1_pt1 | contig 22562 bp, 21 predicted proteins | sample TARA_B100000963 | Tara Oceans TARA_B100000963 (sample SAMEA2622097) | marine metagenome | biome: marine biome (ENVO:00000447); feature: surface water layer (ENVO:00002042); material: "saline water (ENVO:00002010), including plankton (ENVO:xxxxxxxx)" | depth 5 m | reverse complement strand
GCATAAACTACAGACTATCCTACGCGACCCCGGTCTATGAATTTATGGAAGGTGCTACCGCTTATATTAAATCAAAATATCTTGATGGTCTAGTTGACCAACGTCTTGGCCTTCAAAAAGAACTTCATGGAAAAGGCACGCTCAGGTTAGAAGGTTTTGCTATGATTAGACCTAATGAAGAAGACTTGTCCTACCTTCAAAACCCAGGGCAAGGTGCTTGGTGGGTCAGCGGTGCCTGGAATGCTGGACTCAACCTACAATATACCTCCGAAGACTTCCGCAAAGCAAGACCAGGGAAAAGCCAACTCAAACTTTCAGGAAGAGTATCGATGACTCCTGACTGGAATTACCAATACCTCGAAGTAACCTTTACCGATCATATGAAAATGGGGAAATTTGACTGGAAGAATCGTTTCTACAGTCGGTTTGGTTTTGGGGAAACACCGCCAGAAAGTGCTGTTTACTTAGCCGGCGGGAATCCTGAATCCATGATGGATAACAAGTTTGTCCGCAGTATTGGGTTTTATCCTGAGCAAGAAATTGGTCCCTATCAAGCCAATGCCACAACTGGCTTTCATTATGCAGGAGGCATGAATCTTCGGGGATATGCGGGTCGCTTAATAACCGATGAAAACGGACAACGCTTAGTCTCTGGAAGATCAGGCGTGAGTCTTACATCAGAATTGAGCTTTGATCGTTTGATAAGCATAAAGAATAGCAAACTGCGAAGAAACTATGATGCCAATATATACCTCTTTGCCGATGCTGGATTTATCAATAGTGAACCATCTACTCGGGACAGAAACTGGTCTAACGTCCTTGCCGATGCTGGATTAGGTCTTTCCCTGACATGGAAGCGCTTCTTCAAACTTTACAACCTTAAACCCTTTACATTTCGCCTAGATTGTCCCTTTTGGGTCTCCGATCCGGGGACGGGAAATCAAAACCTTTACCCACGCTTAGTCTTTGGATTTAATCAAACATTTTAATCTGGACTTTTTACCTATGTGAAATAATATTGTTTTTTCTAATCACACTCCATGTCGCCAGTGCTTTGATCTTCGAAGTCAAGGCACAAGATGAAAAAGCTGATGCCCAAATAGCCATAATTGGATGTTATAATCAACATGTTCTAGCTCCTGCTATACCCTATATCGCTTAAATACTTCAACCAGATGTTACCATAAGGATTGGAGATAATGTTTATACTGCTACAAAAGATGGCCGTTAGCACATTATCGCCCCATTTGAAATTCTACGAGAAAAGGAGGGGGTTGCTACCTTAAAAATATCTCCTACTTTATCGTGGCATGTGATGCTCATGACTGTGGACACAACAGTGCTGGTGAAGATTAAAATTTAAAAGAAAAATCAAAGGATATTTAGGGGGATTGGAAGCCGAAGTCCTTAGCCCACAAAATTTGCGTCCATTGTGCTAAAGAACTCAAATTTAATGTCGAGACTTGGGAAATCTTGATGTTGTACAGGATAAATCTAAATTCTATTGGAAAACAACCCTAGCCAAATCCAACTAGACGTAATACTTCATCATATGATTTCAGGTAACATCATCAGCTACTTTCAAGGTATTGTTCACTTAAAAATTTTATGTCATGAATCGATTACGAAATCAAGTTCAAGTTATTGGTAGGCTTGGAAACACACCTGAGTTTAAGGAGTTTGAAGGAAATAAAAAGCTCATTCGCTTTCGCCTTGCTGTCCACGAATTTTTCACGGATTCAAAAGGAGAAAGACAGGAGCGCACACAATGGCATACATTAATCGCTTGGGGAAAGACAGCGAGCAATTTGTTTGAATATGTCAACAAAGGTGATGAGGTAGCCATTCTTGGAAAGCTCGTTCAAAGCACATTTAAAGACAAGGATGATAAGATGCGAACTTCTACAGAAATACAAATAGAAGACTGGCTTCTTGTACAACGCGTTTCTGTGCCGGCTGCCTAGCAGCCCTCGACGACGACAACGAATTCTCCTTTGACCGCATCACGGCCTTGAAATACTGCAAGGACTTCCTCCGCTGTGCCGCGCTGGGTTTCTTCGTACATCTTGGTGAGCTCTCGGCTCACCGAGATGCGTCGTGTGCGGCCAAATGTTTCAATAAATTGGCTTAAGGTCTTTAACAAACGATGGGGTGACTCGTAAAAAATCATTGTGCGAGATTCAGACTTTAATTGCTCTAATCTCGTTTTTCTCCCTTTCTTCACTGGTAAAAAACCTTCAAAGACAAATTGATGCATTGGAAGAGCCGATAGCATTAGTGCCGGCACAAAAGCCGTAGGTCCAGGCAAGGCCTCAATCCGCAATCCCTTGTCAATACATGCACGGCTTAGATAAAATCCTGGGTCGCTGATGCATGGAGTCCCTCCGTCAGAAACCAGTGCGCAGGAGTTTCCTTGGTCTAATAAATCTAAAATGCCTTTTGTAGACACTTTCTCGTTAAACTTATGATGGGCATAAACCTTTTGCTGTATGTCCAAATGTTTCAGCAATTTGCCCGTTTGCCGAGTATCCTCTGCGACAATAAAGTCAACCAACTTCAGCACACCTATAGCCCTCAGGGTAATATCACCAAGGTTGCCAATTGGAGTGGGGACAAGGTATAGGCTAGTCTTCTGTGACTTCATAAGAATAGCGTTCCATTATAGGGTTGACCAATAGCTTTTCACAAGCTTCTTTAGCCAAATCATCCGCCACTTGCATGGAATCAGCCTCGATGTTTAAAACAATATGCTTACCAACACGTACATCTTCGATTGCTGTAATATTTAAATTCGAAAGCCCTAGCAAAACGGCTTTCCCTTGGGGGTCAAGTAAATCTGGGTGTGGAAGGATTTCAACGTGTGCAGTGAAGATCATGATTTATATTTTAATCGATGGAAAGTGGTTAAACTCAAAAGTAAATATAACAAGAGTCCAAGGGGTATGAGCAATGAAATTTCGAACAGCAGCTGTAGACCAATCCCGAGGACTAAAACAAATCCTGCAAACATCAAAAAATGCCTTGGAACATGATGAAATCCTTGGGTTTTAAGCAAAGGAAGTGGGGCATTCGTTAGAAAGGCCAGCAGACTTGCCAAGAGAGGATAACAATATAAAGGTAGTGGCGCTAGTTGTATTCCAACCCACCCCACTAAGAGAGCGGCCAGTGGGCTCGATAAGCCCTGAAAAAAGATGGTTTTACTTTCCACAACATTGAATCGTGCAAGGCGCAAAATAACCCCCAACAGATATATGATACATCCTAGCGAAAGCAATGGATACCCCGTTTCACAAAGAGTGAACAAAAAATAAGTAGGTAGCACTCCGAAGCTAATCGCATCAGCTAAAGAATCCAACTGTTTTCCTACGTCACTTTCTGCCTTTAAATAACGCGCTGAAAAACCATCTAAAACGTCAAAAAAATAACAAAGTCCCCAAAAAAATAAAGCCTTATCTATACCACCTTGGCTCAAGAAAAAGATAGCTGCCATACCCGAAAAGGCATTAAGCAGTGTACATGTATTAGGAATGTGATGACGAAGATTCATTATTGGATACGCTCAAAAATAAACTTACCCATATTCTGTACAAGTGTATCTCCAGGCTGGATTAAAGGCCCACTGCTTATTGGATAAACTGCAGAAAACGAATCCATCGGCATATTTGGCGAAGTAAAGTCAATTCCTAAATCGCTTCCTGCGTCAAGACTAATGGCATCGATAGTGACCTTGTCATACCATCGGCCATCCTGCGCATCAAAGAGTACAGCTCGCCCAGCGACAAACCAATCGGGACTTGGGGCAATCATTGACAGCACAGTTACTGCATGCCTTGACGCCGTTACTCCAATGGAAAACTCACCTTGTCCAGGGCTTTGGACATCAGGTCCTACCCGTGCATCCAATGCCTGTCCTGTATTGATAGAATATGTAAAATCATCCATAATACTATCTGTCTGTCCTGTTTCAGCTAGAATACGAAGACCCATTGATGCAGGATATCCTGAGAAAAAAACATAAAAATTTGGATTATGCGATAAAGCCACTAAAGGGCTAAAATGAGCATTAGAGGGATAGGCATTGGGGTGTGTAGAGTCAGACCAAGTAGCTTCAAAACGCACGTTGTACACTACATCAAAGGTAGAGAGGCCGTCATCCGTTTGGCATGCTTGAAGACAGACCAAAACAAGTGCAAGTAAAAACAGTGTGCGTTGCATACTACAAAAATAACTATCCCGCATCAACATTGATTTTTAATCGAACACTCCGGATGGCGTGTTCTGCCTTTCGGTGGTCCTCTAACTCCCTCACGGCATTCCTCCATTGCTTTGCTGAAGATGAATTACGCGAAGTCTTAAGAATAACCTCACGTCGGTAGGTATTACGTACCCGTTCAACAGGGGGTAAAGATGGGCCAAGAACACAGTCATCGCCTAAACGATGTTTCATGCCTGTTGCAAAATATCGAGCGGCAGCGGCTGTCTTTTGTACATCCTTATGAGAAAACTCAAAAACGATAAACTGAAAAGTGGGCGGATAATTGTATTGCTCCCTTACTAACTGCTCGTGTTCAATAAAGGCTTCCCAAGAATTTTCAGTTAGTGCCTTGAGTACTGGATGGTCCACTTGCCGTGACTGAACTAAGACTTGCCCTTCCTTGTGGCCTCTTCCTGCGCGACCTGCTAATTGCTTTAGCGTATTGTAACAGCGTTCATTGTTTCTGAACGTTGGAAAATGTAACATTTCATCAGCATCCAGTACTCCAACTAATGTAACTCGTTGAAAGTCTAGCCCTTTACCTATTAGCTGTGTGCCGATCAAGATATCATACTTATATTCCTCAATTCCATTTAACATGTTCTCATAGCGCTTACGCGAAGCAGCAGTATCTCTGTCCATCCGAAGAATTCTCGCCTGCGGGAAGAGGGATTCAATTTCTTCCTCAATCCGTTGGGTGCCTGAGCCATATAGTTCCCATTGTTGAGAAGAACATGAAGCGCATCGCGAGGTTAAACGGGCTGTGCTTCCACAATAGTGACATCGAAGATTCCCAGAATACTTATGATACGTTAGGCTCACGTCACATTGATGGCATTTGGCAGTCGATTCGCAGGTGTTACAGCGTGCAAGCGTTGCATATCCTCGACGGTTTTGATAGAGAATTACCTGTTCCTTGCGATCTAAACAGCCTTGAATTGCCTCAATCAATGCTTGACTAAATCGTCCTTTTAGTCGATGTCGTTTTTTTGCGTCGATAAGGTCGATAAGCCGAGGTGTGGGAATAGCTAATTGGTTAAAACGATTCTTGATTTCTACCTTATCCCATTTGCCCGACATAACATTATTAAGGCTTTCAAGACTCGGAGTTGCTGAACCTAAAATAATCGAAGCCTTTTGCTGTTTGGCAAGCACGAGAGCAACATCCCGGCCATGATATCTTGGTGTTGGATCTTGTTGTTTGTAAGATGCCTCGTGTTCTTCATCAACAATCACAAGTCCTAAATTTTTATACGGCAGAAAAACACTAGAACGAGCGCCAAGAATAATTGAGATTTCACCACATAAAACCTTCTGATAAAGTTCTACACGATAGGCTGGAGAAAATCTTGAGTGATACACCCCAATAGGACAGTCAAAATATTGCCGTATTCTTTGTATCATCTGACTAGTCAACGCAATTTCTGGCAACATAAAAAGTGCCTGGCGACCTTGCCGTAAACAGTCTTTTATAAGCTCTACATACAGCATAGTCTTTCCGCTGCCAGTAACACCTTGCAATAAAATGGCTTTAGTAGAATTTGTCTGCCATATCAATTGAATGGATTTCAAGGCTGATGCTTGCTCTGAAGACAATTCAATAGCTTTAGGCTGACGAGCAATGTAAGACTCTTCCAAACGATTAAGGTCGACCCAATACTTTTCTACCCACCCTCTTTTGGCTAAAGCATTTAATGCCGCCTTGTCAGATGTCTTTAAAAGTGCCTCTTGATCTGTGCTTAAAAGGGATTCGTCATCTTGTCCTACGCTTAGTTTAAGGAAGGCCTCTTTTTGTTTTGGCGCACGATGCAACTGAGCCAACGCGTTGTCAAAAGCCTCAGGAGACTCCGACAATTCCTTTGTTAAACAGTATCGAATGGCTCTTTTGGGGGAATAGGTTTGTCCTAAAGACTCTTTAGTTGCCACAAGTCTAAGTTTCATTAATCGCTTAAGGGAGGTTAGCGGATTGGCTAATCCCGTGTGACGGACAATCATAGATTGCGCAAGAGGGCCATGAATAGTAAGCGTATGTAAGATTTCCGTATCAGCATCATCTAAGTTCACATCATCTTCTATCGCTTTCAAATCGTCTGTTAAAGCAACATACAGGGTTTCGCTAGAAATCTTAAGTAGGGTTGGCAACGCCGCTTGCATTACATCCCCAAGATTGACCATATAATATGCCGTCATCCAGCGCCAAAGTTCAAGCTGACCGGAAGTACTCCACTGGCCTTGATAAATGATTTGTTTAATGGGTTTAACCGCGTGCTCAGGGTTTTTTTCCACACCGCTTAGACTGAGCACAAGTCCTGCATACTCCTTGCGCCTTCCCAAAGGAACCAAGACAATGGACCCCACGTCTATCTTATCTTCTAATGAGATAGGAACAGCATAGGATAAGGCAGTATCCAGCGGCAAGGGTAGCAAAACTTCAGCGACCACTGAACCTATATTTTTATCCGCATGAGTAATATCAAGCAAGTTCATTATTGACTACATCAATTTTGTGCATTTCTACTTTGAATAGAACACAGGGTAAGTTACCTTTGAGTAACATTAAAAATAACATCGACAGAAATTATGGCAAATCACGGCAAAATTATCTCTATTATAGGCCCAGTAGTCGACGTTCGATTCGAAGGATCAGACAATGCCCTACCAAAAATTCTTAATGCACTAGAAGTTACCAAAAGTGGGGACGAGAAAGTTATTCTTGAGTGTCAGCAGCATCTTGGAGAAGATAGTGTTCGTTGTATTGCGATGGATGCTACTGAAGGGTTGACAAGGGGTATGGATGTTACCGATACTGGAGCACCAATAAAAATGCCAAAAGGAGAAGCCATTCGAGGTCGCCTTTTTAATGTAGTAGGTGATGTAATTGATGGTATTGGGGAACCCCTTGATAAAAAAGACGGAATGCCTATTCACCGAAAGCCACCTAAATATGAGGATCTCTCTACGGAGTCTGAAGTACTCTACACAGGAATTAAGGTCATTGACCTCATTGAGCCTTATTCAAAGGGAGGTAAGATTGGGCTGTTCGGAGGAGCTGGTGTAGGCAAAACCGTTTTAATCATGGAATTGATCAATAACATTGCTAAAGCCCACTCAGGACTATCTGTTTTTGCAGGAGTTGGTGAACGAACTCGTGAAGGGAATGACCTCTTACGAGAAATGATTGAATCTGGCGTTATACGATACGGAAAAGAATTTGAAAAATCGCTACATGAAGGAGGTTGGGACGTTAGCAAAGTAGATATGGACGAATTGGTCAAATCTCAGGCTACCCTCGTATTTGGTCAGATGAATGAGCCTCCGGGAGCGCGTGCTCGTGTTGCCCTCTCAGGACTCTCAGTCGCTGAGCACTTCCGCGATGGAGATGAAGGAGATGCAGGGGGACGCGATATCTTATTCTTTGTCGATAATATTTTCCGTTTTACTCAAGCGGGATCTGAGGTGTCGGCCCTTCTCGGACGTATGCCTTCAGCGGTTGGATATCAGCCGACGCTTGCAACAGAGATGGGGCTTATGCAAGAGCGAATTACCTCTACAAAACGGGGTTCTATTACATCGGTGCAAGCGGTATACGTGCCTGCCGATGACTTAACAGATCCTGCACCTGCAACAACATTTGCTCACCTTGATGCAACCACTGTATTAAGTCGTAAACTCGCTTCTTTGGGTATCTATCCTGCTGTTGATCCATTGGATTCTACATCAAGAATTTTGGAACGATCAATTGTAGGTGATGAGCACTATGATTGTGCCCAACGAGTAAAAGCCATCCTTCAGCGTTACAAGGAGCTTCAGGATATCATCGCCATTCTTGGTATGGATGAATTAAGCGAAGCAGATAAACTTTCAGTTTTCAGAGCGCGTAAAGTGCAACGATTCCTTTCTCAGCCTTTTCATGTGGCCGAGCAGTTCACGGGAATGCAAGGGGTACTCGTAGACATTAAGGACACCATCAAAGGGTTCAATATGATTATGGATGGCGAGCTTGACCATATTCCTGAAGCAGCATTCAACTTGAAAGGAACTATCGAAGAGGCTATTGAGGCTGGCGAGCAGATGTTAGCAGAAACTGCAAATCCCTAAACCATGACGGTTCGTATCATGACACCGGAATCCGTGCTTTTTGAGGGAAGTGCTGAAGGCGTAAAGCTCCCTGGATCAGGCGGGTCATTTGAGATTCTCAACAACCACGCAGCCATTATGGCCTCTTTGGAGAAGGGCTCAATTCGTGTTAAACACGATGGCAAAGACACAAGCTTTGATATTCAGGATGGTTTTGTGGAATGCCTTAACAACCACATCAATATTGCCGTAACGCTTTAAGGAACACTTACAATTCTCTTTAATAAGAGGGCTCGTGGGGCTTATTATCTAGCACATCATCTATAGTTTCCATAAGTTCGTCTGTCAACCGTGGAATTATTTCTAAAGATCGGATATTCTCTTGCAACTGATTAAGATTACTTGCCCCTAAAATGACCGTGGAAACATTAGGATTCTTAAGACACCATGCTATAGAAAGTTGTGTAAGAGACAGCTCCCTTTCTTGAGCTAAGGCATACAATTTCACCACTTTCGACATCTTGTCTTCATCGCCAAGCGTTCGTTCGCGAAGCCAGTCAAACCCTTCCTGGTCAAGACGACTTCCCTTAGGCACTTGATCTATGTATTTCCCTGTAAGTAGTCCAGAAGCTAAAGGAGACCAAATCGTAGTACCCAGGCCAAATCGTCGGTATATCGGCAGATAATCCAATTCAACTTTCTTTCGATTAAACATGTTGTATTCCGGTTGTTCCATCGTTGGGCCAATCAGATTATACTTTTCTGCCACATAGTGGGCTTCTGTAATCTGCTGGCTAGTCCACTCAGAAGTTCCCCAATACAAAATCTTTCCTTGTTGTATTAGATTATGCATGGTCCAAACGGTTTCGTCGATAGGTGTATGAATATCTGGTCTGTGGCAAAAGAAAAGATCGAGATAATCGACTTGTAAACGGCGTAATGCGGCATCACAAGCTTCCACCACATGCTTGCGCATTAGCCCCTTATGATTGGGCCATGCCATTGATTCGGGATCCTTCCCACCCCAAAACACCTTACTTGACACAACATAGGTTGAGCGATCCCAGGATACCTCTTTAAAGATCTGACCCATAACCTCCTCTGATTTGCCCCTTGCATAGACCTCGGCATTATCAAAAAAGTTTATACCACGATCGTAAGCATAGACCATTAATTCTTTGGCCATTTTAGCATCTATAAATTTTCCAAAATTGAGCCAACTCCCCAAAGACAAAGCACTTACTTGAAGTCCTGATTTTCCTAATCTTCTATATTCCATAGTACAAATGCTATATTGTTATTGACTAAAGGTACGCTTTGATTGTCAAGACTTTTCGCGCTTTTTGGTTTTAGCCATAGTATTAACGATTTTTGCGATATGGCGAAGCTAAGAACATTTCCAGCCCATCTAACCGATAAGACCTATGAGGTCAAAACCAATCCAAACCGTTTTGACTCTTTCTGGTTAAAAAGAATGCGAGATCCTAGAGACCTCCCATTTATCTACCTCACAATAAAGCTCCTCGCCATTGTATTTCCCTGCGTAGTTATTATGTACGCTTTCTCTGATTTGCAGTGGCTGTTTTGGCCAACTGCTTTGATATACACTTTATTAATCACGATGAAAAATAAGAGCCCCTTTGGCCTTATGCTCCATTGCACAAGTCATAGACCTTGGTTCAAAACAGATTATAAAGTTTGGAATAAATTTTTACCATGGATTCTAGGACCCTTTATGGGGCAAAGCCCTGAAACCTATTTCGCACATCACATTGCAATGCACCACCTTGAGGGTAATCTACCTGATGATGATAGTACAACCATGCCCTTCAAGCGGGATAGCGGAAGAGATTTCGCCAGGTACTTGTTTAGCTTTCTTCTGTTCGGCGTGGTTCGCCTAGTAATCTATTTCAATAAGATTGGCAAGAGTCGTAAAAAAATAAGAAATCAAGCCATATTGGGAGAGCTACTTTACATTGGTTCTGTAGTGGGACTTTGCTTTGTTAATTTCTATGCAACTCTTTTTGCCTTTATTCTACCTTTTGTTACGACACGAATTACCATGATGCTCGGAAACTGGGCACAACATGCTTTTGTTGATCCAGAAGACCCAGGAAATGAGTATAAAAACAGCGTAACCTGCATAAATCACCAATACAATCACAATTGTTGGAATGATGGATACCATATTAGCCACCACGTTAAGCCAAACCTTCACTGGACGGAACACCCTAACCACTTGTTAAACAATAGAGCCACCTATGCAAAACATCAAGCCATGGTCTTTGAAGGTATTGAGTTTGGAGGTGTTTGGTTTAACCTAATGTGCAAGAATTATGATAAACTTGCGGACCATTTAGTAAACATTGATGGGGCCTTTGCAAGTCGAGAAGAGGCGATTGCCGTTATGAAAAGACGGACTGCTAAAATCGTTGGATGGCAGCAAGAAGTCGGGATAGCTCAATAACCACCCGTCAGGGCATACCCCATAATATTAGCACCCATTTTCAGGGCCTTTTGACGGAGTTCTTCACCATCTCCGTGAACATCAGCATCTTCCCAGCCATCACCAAGATCAGATTCATAGGTATACAATAGAACCAATTCACCCTCAATAAATATTCCAAGGGCCTCTGCAGGCTTACCATCATGCTCATGTATTTTGGGTAGGCCTTCTGGAAAAGAATAGAATGTGTTATAAATGGGATGATTTACTGGAACAGGTTTAAGAACCTTATCAGGGTAGAGCTGTTGAATCTCTCGCCGCACAAAAGGATCCATTCCATAATTATCATCAATATGTAAGAAGCCTCCGTGGTTGAGATAGGTCCGCAAGTTTTCTCTCTCTTGAGCAGAAAAAGTCACATTTCCATGACCTGTCATATGAACAAATGGAAAATTGAAAATTGCCTGATCGCCCGGATTGACTTCAGCAACCGTCTGGTCAATATTTGTGTTTAGTTGTTGATTGCAAAAGGCAACTAGATTGGGCAAGGCGCTGGGATTAGCATACCAATCACCTCCCCCGTTATAGGTTAGCAAAGCAATTGAAAAGGAGGATTGGGCATACAAGGACTGTGTGCAGAAGGGCAACAAGCCCACAATACATAAAAATATCATCCATAAAGTCTTTGATGCTCTTTTCATGGCTACTTTGAAAATACATTGATTTGTTGCACAATAGCAAGCGACGCTGACTCCGCTCGAAGACGGTTTGGCCCCAAAGAAACCCTTGTAAATCCGCAATCTGATGCGAAATTTGCTTCTTCCCTTGTAAATCCACCCTCCGGACCGACAAGAGCAGTAATCTCTTTTGTGTTGGATATCGCAGGCCATGTGTTTTGAAAAGACTTTTTTCGCTCGGGAGTGTAGGCCATAAGTCGAATAGAATCTGAATCACTTTTTACAAAGGATTCAAACAATTGAATGGGGTAAATCTCGGGGCAGTAGCACTGAAGAGACTGTTTCATGGCGCTGAGTGCCAGAGATTCAAGCCTCTTTACATTTAAAGAACTTCGTATACAATGAGCGCTAAGCAAAGGTTGAAATGCTCTCACACCAAACTCAGTTGCTTTTTCTACCATCCATTCCATTCGGGAAGCTTGCTTTAAAACTGAAAAAGCTAAGGTCACTTTCGGTTCTAGTCGAGGCACCTTTGTGACTTCCTTAATTTCAAGGACTAGCTGTTGCTTGACAACCTGCCTAATCGTTGCTTGAGCAATACTGCCCTTTCCATCAGTTAGATAAATCTTGTCCCCCTCTTGTTTACGCAGAACCTTGGTTATATGCCTTACCTCCTGACCCTTAATAATACACTCGTTAGAGCTTAAATCACTTGCATAAAATAAAGCATTTACTCCTTCGAGCATTTTAATGGATTCAGTTTACTTCACCCTAGGTGCCGCCGCACAAATTTCATCAGAACAAGCCGATTGAAACTGCTCAAAGTTTCTTTCAAACGCTTTAATCAATCGATTAGCTGTCTCTGCATATTCTTCTTTAGATGTCCATGTATTAACGGGATTTAAGATGTTAGCAGGAACTTCACCTGCCGTCACTGGTATTTCCATGTCGAAAAATTCATCCGTAATAAAATCTCCAGAATCCATTGATCCATCTAAGGCCTGACTGATTAAACTTCGAGTATAAGGCAAAGACATTCGTTTACCCACTCCATAGACTCCACCACTTAATCCGGTATTTACAAGCCAAACTCTCGCATCTGATGCCTCTATCTTTTCACCCAACATCTTAGAATATTTAAAGGGATGTAGCGGCAAGAAAGGAGCACCGTAGCACGCACTAAAGGCAGTTTGAGGTTCTGTTACACCTGCTTCGGTACCCGCAACTTTTGATGTAAATCCTGAAATGAAATGATACATTGCCTGAGGTACAGTCAATCGGCTTATGGGAGGTAAAACCCCAAAAGCATCATAAGTAAGAAAGAAGATGTTTTGAGGGATTCCACCCATTGATGGCTCCGCAATGTTGTTAATGTGATGAATAGGATAAGAAACTCTTGTATTCTGAGTAATCGAACCATTCGCATAATCTACCGCCTTGTTATCATCCTTAAATACAATGTTCTCAAGAATAGCGCCAGGCTTTATAGCATTAAAAATATCAGGCTCCTTTTCCTTACTTAAGTCAATGACTTTGGCATAACATCCTCCTTCGAAATTAAATACACCTGATGCTGTCCAACCATGTTCATCATCACCTATTAATGCACGATTGGGGTCTGCAGATAACGTTGTCTTTCCAGTACCACTTAACCCAAAGAATAACGCCGTGTTGCCATCATCACCAATATTGGCCGAACAGTGCATTGCAAGAACTTTGTCATATTCAGGCAGCATATAATTCAACACGGAAAAAATTCCTTTTTTAATCTCACCTGTGTACGCCGATCCACCGACAAGAATCGTTTTCTCAGTAAAATTGATTATTGAGAAATTGCTATCCTTCGTGCCGTCGACCGCGGGATCAGCTTCAAAACCAGGTGCACAGATAACATGCCACTCAGGGGTAAATGCTGATATCTCAGCATGCGTTGGCCTTAAAAACATGTTATAAGCGAACATATTGGACCACGGATACTCCGTAATCACACGAACAGCAAGACGATAGTCTTTGTCTGCGCCAGCAAAAGCATCACGAGTGAAGATATTTTTTGCATTGAGATAGGCAATCATTTTTTGTTTCAGCCCTGCAAAGTACTTAGGCTTAATCGGTTGATTAATGGCATTCCAATCTACTGTTTCTCGCGTAATATCATCATCAACAATGAATCGGTCTTTAGGGGAGCGTCCTGTAAAACGACCCGTCATAACAACAAGTGCTCCATTATCTGCAACTTCACAGCCATAGGATTGCACAGAAATTTCTGCCAATTCTTCAGGACTTGCATTACATAGATTGTGTGTTGGATTTAGATTCAAATACCCTAAATCAATAAGGCTATCTGTTGAAAGTGAATTTGACATACCGTAGATTTATCTATTCGAAAATACCACATATAAGAAGGCTTTTTTACATTTATTAACGAATTTCTCCACCGTCTAATGTATTCTGTACAATGCTAAAAATTCAATCCGTTACCAATGCCTTAGAACAATGGGCGCCACCGTCATTAGCGCTGAGCTACGACAACTGCGGTTTACTTATTGGGGACCCTTATCGATTGGTAGATAAGGCCCTTGTCTCTCTCGATGTTACCGAAGCTGTTGTACAAGAAGCAATAGAAAAACAAGCTAATCTGATCATTGCCCACCACCCTGTAATTTTCAAAGGAATACGATCAATAAGCCCAACGACTGACAGTCAACGTGCTATTATTCTTGCTATAAAACACGATATTTCGATCTATGCGATTCACACAAATCTTGATCGAGTAAATGACGGCGTTAACAAAGCCCTCGCCGATCGGCTTAACCTCACCAACCGATCTATCTTAGAAGAGGCATCCAATCTCTTCAAACTGATCACCTTTGTTCCAACTAAAGACCTTTTAGCAGTGAGGAATGCTTTGTTTGCCATCGGAGCTGGTAACATTGGAGAATATGAAAAAGCAAGCTTCTTCACATCTGGCGTCGGAAGTTTTCAAGGAAGGTCATCTTCTAACCCAAGCATCGGTAAAGCCGGTGAATTTACTGAGGTAAAGGAAGAAAAACTTGAAGTCCTGCTGACCGATACATTGCTTTCTTCAGCCCTCAAAACCCTGAAAGAACATCATCCCTACGAAGAAGTAGCCTATGATATTATAACTCTCCACAACAAGAACCAAAACCATGGTAGTGGAATGATAGGCGAGTTATCCGAATCCCTTTCCTCCGATGATTTCATTCAATACCTTCAAGAACGTCTAGGGTTACAACTCATTAGGCATAGTGCTTCGATAGAAAATAAAATTAAAAGCGTGGCAATCTGTGGCGGAGCAGGATTTGATCTTTTAAAAAATGCGAGGCAAAAAGGAGCTGATGCTTTCGTGACTGCTGACTTAAAATATCATGACTTTTTTGAGGCTGACGACAGCTTACTTTTATGTGATATCGGGCATTATGAAAGCGAGCATTGGGCAATCCAAGAAATAAAAGAGTATTTAACGCGGAATTTTGCTAATTTTGCCGTCCTTTCAACAACGATTAATACAAATCCAGTACATTATTCTATATCTATAAAAGATGGCAAAGGCAAAAAAGACTAAACAGCAGAGTACATCAGAAAAGCTTCGTTCACTTTATGAGATGCAAGCAGTCGATAAAGAGTACGATCGAATTCAACGACTCAAAGGAGAACTTCCCTTGGAAGTTGAAGATTTAGAAGATGAAATCGCGGGAATCGAGAATCGAATTACCCGGACCAATGAAGAATTCTCTGAGTTGGAAACAGAGCTCAACGCAAGAAAAGCAAGCATCGATGTGTCCAATGACCTTATCAATAAGTATGAGAAGCAAATGGATAATGTCAAAAACAATAGGGAATATGAAGCCCTAACAAAGGAGGTTAGTATCCAAAAATTAGAGATTCAACTCGCGGAAAAGAAAATTCGCGAATCCTCTGAGTTATTAGAAAGTCGAAAAGAAAGTTTCGGAGAAATCGAGGAATTATTAGCTGCTAAGAAGGAGGATCTGGATAAAAAAATAAAGGAGTTAGAAACTATCACAAAAGAAACTAAAAAGGAAGAAAAAGCTTTAGCTAAGCAGAGAGATGCGGCGAAAGTTAATGTCGAAGAACGAATAATGAAGGCTTACGATCGTATTCGTTCTTCCTACAAAAATGGTCTAGCTGTCGTTTCGGTTGAACGCGAAAGTTGTGGTGGTTGCTTTGCTAAAATCCCGCCACAGATTCAGATTGATATTGACGCTGAAAAACGAGTAACAACCTGCGAGCATTGCGGCCGCATTTTAACTCCGGACTACGGAAAACTTACGGAAGCCAACTAAAGTATAAATCCCGTTTAGTTTGCACTGGGTAGAAGGCAATAAGAGTTTAAAGGATAAAAACACCTTTGGCTTTGATGTCTCTTCACGATATTATTTTGCCCTTAGAGATCCTTGGTATATAAAAGATCTAGAGGATGTCGTTTCCATTTCAAACCAATTTATGGTTCTTGGTGGAGGGAGTAATGTGGTCTTTACTCAGCATTACAATGGCGTAATCATCCATAATCAACTACAGGGTGTTAAGCTTGAAAAGGAAACTGACCGCTACGCATGGGTTCGAGTTGGGGGAGGTGTAAATTGGCATAGCTTTGTAATGCATTGCCTCGCGCAAGGATGGGGAGGTGTAGAAAACCTGGCACTAATTCCAGGAAATGTCGGTGCTGCCCCGATTCAAAACATTGGAGCCTACGGTGTTGAGTGTAAAGATGTAATGGTGTCATTAAAAGCACATGACCTACTCGATAACAAGAGCCTCGTATTGAATAATGAAGACTGCATGTTTCGTTATCGTGATAGCATTTTCAAAAATGAGCTAAAGGGGCGCACCCTTATCCACGAAGTAACCTTTAAGTTGACAAAGAATAATCATATAATCAATGCTTCCTATGGTGGTATTTTGGAACATTTAGATTTCAAAAATATTAGTCAACCTACCATTCAAGATATAGCCCAAGCCGTTGTTGAAATTCGTCAAGCCAAACTTCCTAACCCAAACAAAATTGGTAACGCAGGAAGCTTCTTTAAAAATCCAGTAATCCCAAAGGAAAAGTTTAATCATTTAAAGGAGCGCTATCCAGATTTGCCTGGATATGGAGCTGCTCAGACGGACAGCATAAAGGTTCCTGCGGGCTGGTTGATTGATCGTGCAGGTTGGAAGGGCAAGACATACGGAAAGGTAGGTGTTTATAAAAATCAAGCATTAGTGCTTGTAAATCATGGCGAGGGTAATGGACAAGAAATCCTTTCCCTATCAAGCGACATCATAGAAGACATTTATGACCAATACGGCATCCAATTAGAGCGCGAAGTCAACATCATTTAATTCGTTATTGTAAGCGCATGCTAAGCGTTACTCCGACATAATGGCGTGTAAGCTCTGATATAACTTGAGGCGACGCATCCCCGAAATTTTCATAAGGCATGTCTCGTTGATTTTGTCGGTTTTGAACATAGGAAAAATCTAACGCCATATTCTTTCCAACAACACCAAACCCACCCGAAATACCATGCTTCCAAAACAAGCCATTGATTTCTTCACTAGCTAAAGGAGATGAAGTAGCATGTGCACCTGCGCGGAACCTCAAAGGACCTGGGGCAAGTTCAACACCCAAACGTACATTATGAGTGTTGCGATATGTTTCAGCAATATCCTTGTTGATCTCTCGAGCCAATTGACCGAAACCACTTCCAAAGAAATACCGTGACTCATTAAGTCCTGTCCACTCATATTGCATGGATAAGAACCCTACACGGTCAATTACAAAGCCTAGGCCAACATTGGCTCTCCATGGCATACGCATGGAATACTCATATACGCCTCGAGGAGAGGCCTCCTGACAAGGAAGACAAAACCCACTAGCAGAAGTAACAGGCGTATCAACATAGGACGTAATCTTCGCATTATAGTTTTCTGTGATAAACATCCATGTAGGCGAGTGAACTGCCGCCGCCAAGCGAATGCCATCAACAGGCTTTAAGACAATGCCAAACTTCGCATTAATTCCAAAGCCTTCATTTTGAACCCTTGTTCGCTGCTCACTTCGATAAAATCCACGGTTGGCTGAGGACCCGTCTTCTTCGCTAAAGATGAGGCGATTCTTGTGGTTCATAAACGGAATACCAACAGAAAACCCGACATGGACTCGATCGGACAGATAACTTCTTCCTAGGCTCATGGCCGCCTCATAAAATCCTCCACGACTTTCATAGCGCCCATCTTGATATACTGAGTCGGAAGCTGGTGCCTGATAGCTGTAACTTGTAGAATCCCAGTTTACAAGCCAACCTAAGTAGGCATTAGTAACCTCAAAGGGTGAATTACTGTCGTTTATACCATCCGGTGGGAGGCCAAGCGAATTGGTGATTTCCGTTGCGGTTACCGCATGCGAAGCCGCCATGCTATTCACTGGATTGAATCCAGAAAAGGTCAACGATTGATTATAGTCAGCTAGTCGATTAAGTGTTAGTCCAACAGACCACCGATTACTACCTTCAGTTGTGACCCCAAAGCCTATGGAATTAAAGGTAGGGAAGCCTAACCGGTCAGTAACTGCAGATGAATTCATGTAAGTAGAGTTGGTCTGCTGAACCATCCCACCTGCGGTAAAACTAAATTGCGAGGATTTGATAAGTGCAATGCCAGCAGGATTATCCGTAATACTAGACAAATCTGGCCCAATGGCTGAAAAAGCTCCGCTTACAGCACTATATCTTGCTCCTCTAAAATGGTGGTCAAGATCAGCTATTTGTAGCATCTGTCGAGTGTACAGTTGGCTCCACACATTAAGGACAGATAAAAAAAACACAAAAGTTAAAATTCCAATTTTTCTCATAATAATATTTGTTTAGCTACCTATTATCGTCCACCTCCGCGGCTGCGTGGATTACTGCTTCCTCCTCCATTAGACGGATTACTTCCGCCCCCACTGTTTGGCCGCCCACCATTACCAATATTGCCTATATTCCCTCGATTGAAGCGATTAACATTGCCATTACTAGAACCTTTACTTCCTGAAGAAGAACTGCCAGAATTTGAACGACGTGAGTTGGAGAAGCTTCCATTCCCTTGGGAAGACTGTTGGTCTCGGTTCCTTTGAACGTTAGAATTGTTACCAGCTTTGTTTCCTCTAGCAGATTGGTCGTCTTGTGAATGATTTGTATTTCTATCGTTATCAGAATACCCTGAGTTTACATTCCCCGTGTTTTGATGCCATTGAGTGTTATCGCGAGACTGAATATCTCCTCGAAACGTAGCCTGTTGATCAACCCCTTGACTTGATGCATTTGCTCCATTTTTTGATGTTGAATTACTTTCAGATGATCGGTTGTACGTGGAAGCTTGTCCTGCAGATTGAAACGTATTCAGTGATTGATTGTCATGACGCGTGACCCCATAATTAGGAGAAGACGAACCCATTTTATTATCACCTGCCTGGCTAGCCCTAGTTCCGGATGTTGTGGAAGGAAGTGAAAGACCTTGTGCACGCATACGAGGGTTATCAAACCCGTCCTCTTGCATTACAAAAGACTTGTTTTTATCTCGATTACCATAGGATATACCTCCGAGACGAGGGCCGTAATGTACATTTCCAACATCAGCATACCAATCACTATAGTTGAATCCGAATCCTGAACAGAAAGGATTATTGTAGGCCCAATATTGGTGACCGTACCAGTTTGTATATCCCCCAAACCATGTATTGCTCCAACCCAATCCACCGTAACCCCATGAGGTATGCCATGGATTATACATAGATGGCCAAGGGCTAACCCAACCGTAATAAGTAGTTACACCATATGTAGGACCAAAACCTCCACCCCACCATACGTTATTCCAATCTGCATTCCATCCCCACCGACGAGGTCTCCAAGGCGAAGCATTCACATATATATTTACACCCCAATCCCAAGGATTATATGTATAGTAAAACCCGTTAGTGTAACGAAAGTCATAGAAGGTAGTGCCATAAATAGGCCGATAAAAACGATTTATGTTACGTGAATAACTAAAATCGTAGTCATCATACATCCAATACTCGTCATTGTAGAAATCGATATCTGAGTAAATCGTGGCATCATTTATTGAGGCATTATAACTGTCGTCAGAAGAAGTATAACTTACTGATTCCTCCTCATAATCCCAAGGAGAAGAGGAATACACATCATCGAACTGGGCCCAAGAAGTCGTTCCAAGAACCATCAGAAAAAGAAATACTACATTTCGCATAGCGCAAGCGTTGAATAATCAATACATTTATCGCAGAGACATGTTACAAAGAGCGTACCAAAAATGAGTAAAGGGATTTCAACACGGGAAGCAAACTATGCCCAATGGTATAATGACATAGTGATCAAAGCTGATATGGCCGAGCATTCAGATGTGCGGGGATGTATGGTCATAAAGCCCTATGGATTTACTATTTGGGAAGCCATGAAAGCCGACTTAGATCAGCGATTTAAGGATACTGGTCACGTAAACGCATATTTTCCTCTTTTCATTCCTAAGAGCTATCTCTCCAGGGAAGCAGATCATGTAGAAGGCTTTGCAAAAGAGTGTGCAGTAGTTACGCATTATCGCTTAAAAAATGACTCCGATGGGGGGCTTGTCGTAGATCCTGAGGCAAAACTCGAAGAAGAGCTCGTCGTAAGACCTACTTCCGAAACCATCATTTGGAATTCTTACCGAAATTGGATTCAATCCTACAGGGACCTACCTATACTTATCAATCAATGGGCGAACGTCGTGCGCTGGGAAATGCGGACGAGGCTCTTTTTGCGCACTGCTGAATTTTTGTGGCAAGAAGGTCACACAGCACATTCCACTCAAGAAGAGGCTATCCAAGAATCAGAAACGATGTTAGGCGTGTATGCTGATTTTGTAAAAGAAGTGTTAGCCATTCCTGTTATACAAGGAGTCAAAACTAAAAATGAGCGATTCGCAGGGGCAGAAGAAACCTATTGTATTGAAGCCTTAATGCAAGACGGCCGGGCACTTCAGGCCGGAACTTCTCACTTTTTGGGACAAAATTTCGCCAAAGCATTTGATGTCAAATTTCTCAATAAAGAAGGTGAATCCGACTTTGTATGGGCAACTTCTTGGGGGGTATCTACGCGATTAATGGGCGCATTGATTATGAGTCATTCCGATGATAAAGGCCTTGTTCTTCCTCCTAAAGTGGCTCCTTACCAAGTGGTGATTGTTCCCTTTATGACAAAGGATAAAGAAGTCCAAAAGACACTTGTTGAAACAGCCGACAGCATTGCAAATGATTTAAAGGCACTTGGTATTCGAGTAAAAGTCGATGTAGATGAAACCAAAAGGCCTGGTTTTAAATTTGCTCAATATGAACTCCAAGGTTATCCAATACGTGTGGTTATCGGTCCTCGGGATTTGGAAAACAAACAAGTTGAAGTCATGCGTCGAGACGTTGGGGAAAAGGAGAGTTATTCGCTTGAGGGGCTTTCTGAAAACCTTGAGGCTATGCTTCATGCCATGCAAGATGCATTATATGCCCGCCGAAAGAAAGAACTTGAAACATGGATTAGAACAGCAGATACCTATGAGGAATTCAAATCCAAGATTGCCGATGGGGGCTTTGTGGAGGCTTGGTGGAATGGCCAAGACAGTACAGAAGAAATGATTCGAAAAGACACTAAAGCCACAGCACGCTGTATTCGTCTTGAAGACAGTAATACTGACCCAAGCGGTCAACGATGTTTATTTACTGGAGAAGCCGCTGTAGAAAAAGTGCTTTTTGCTAAGGCCTACTAAGTTTAAATTCAATTTTATGAAATCAACCCGAGTTATTATAGCATGCGTTATTCTGAGCACATTAGGTTTATCTACTAATCAAGCAGTTGCTCAGGAAAACTGCATATGTGTAAATCGAATTGCTAGTCTATCCATTGATAGTGAACAAGGAGCTCTAACAAGTGATGAAATAGATCAAATCTTGTTGGATGAATGCCCTAGCTTATATAAGCTCTTCGATTCGAATGAAACCGAGGGTATGCTCAATTTCATTCAATACCTGCAATCTTGTCCAAAAGAAAGCAAACAGAGCTTATTACGCTTAGAATCTAGTGGGCTATTAAACTTTTCGAAAAAGGATGCAGCCAATGTATGCTATGCGCTAGACGATTTAGATCGCATCATAAATGAAATGATGGCTGGTAATTTAAGTAAATCAGATGCTGAAGGACAAGTTAGCCAACACATGGATGTATTTGACAAAATGCAATCAGCTAAAGATATCGATGGTATCTACCTTATGTTTTCTTGTCCAAATATCTGGCAAAAGTTCATGCAGTATGCTGGCTTATTAGGCCAATAAATTGGTAGGTGAGCGCTGCCATTGTTGTATAACAAAGGAATAAGCGTGTCTGCCATCTATTGCCTGCTCATACACTACTTTCATCGACCAGTTAGTTTTCTCCCAAGGTGGAAAGAAAACACTTGCTTGATCAAAGCTGCCGTTCACCCTTGTCAACAACATGGTTTGTGCAATGGAAAGGCCATGATTATATAGCTGCCCGCCGCCAATGATAAAGGCAGGCTTTTCTTGACTGCGAACATAGTCATGAATAGCGTCCCATGAGTGAAGCGCTACAACCCCCTCCATTCGCCACGATTTCTGTCGGGTAAGCACTATATTTTCTCGTTCGGGAAGTGGACGAAAACTAGGTGGTAAACTCTCATAGGTTTTACGTCCCATAATGACAAGGCCGCCTAGCGTGGTTTTTTTGAAAAATTTTAGATCTTCTGGCAGCCTCCATAGCAAATCCTTGCCATCGCCTAGTTCATTGTTTTGGCCGAGTGCCGCGACAAGCGTATACTTTGGGTTGGGCATCATTTTAGAAAAGTTTAGACGGCAATAGGCGCCTGAATTGGTGGATGAGGATTATAGTCTTCAATCATAATGTCGTCAAAGGTAAACGCAAACAAATCGTTAACCGAAGCATTCAACTTAAGCCTTGGTAAAGGGCGGATATCCCGACCTAATTGCACATTGGCTTGATCAATATGATTACTGTACAAATGAGCATCACCGAGGGTATGAACGAAG
>TARA_B100000963_G_scaffold194636_1_pt1 | contig 22591 bp, 17 predicted proteins | sample TARA_B100000963 | Tara Oceans TARA_B100000963 (sample SAMEA2622097) | marine metagenome | biome: marine biome (ENVO:00000447); feature: surface water layer (ENVO:00002042); material: "saline water (ENVO:00002010), including plankton (ENVO:xxxxxxxx)" | depth 5 m | reverse complement strand
TATGTCAATATTAGTTAGAGTTTTTAATTAAAATTTAATAACATATTACTATTGTGGATAAAAACGAAAAAAAATATGATTTTGCAATAGTAAGTGGTGGTTTTGACCCTGTTCATGTTGGACACCTCCGAATGTTTCAGGATGCCAGAAAAATAGCTGATAAAGTGGTCCTTCTTCTCAATAATGATGAATGGCTGATTAAAAAAAAGGGTAAACCTTTTATGAATCAAAATCAGCGTAAAGAAATTCTTGAAGAGTTTATAAGCATTTCAGAGGTTATAATTCAATCCTCAAGTGAACCAAGTAGTAGTAAAGCAATTGAAGAATTTGTTGGTAAAAATCCAAATAAATCTATCTGCTATTGTAATGGTGGGGACAGAAGTAACATTAAAAATATTAGAGAATCTGAAATATGTAATAAATTAGGGGTAAATTTAGAATTTGGTATAGGTGGTGAAAATAAAATAGAAAGTAGTAGTAACCTAACTAAAAATTACTTAGGAGATATAGAAAAAAGACCTTGGGGTAATTATCATATCATCGCAAAAAATTTAGGTTACCAAATTAAAGAAATAAAGGTATCAGTTAATTCAAAATTATCACTACAAAAACATCAAAATAGAGCAGAGTTTTGGCAGATTATTAGAGGTAATTGTAAAGTTACCGTTGGTAAAAAAGAATACAATCTACAAGATAATAATAATATATACATACCTAAAGATACTATTCATAGAATTGAAAATACAGGTAATCAAGAACTAATCTTTATTGAGATTCAGCTTGGTAAAGATATTAAAGAAGAGGATATTTTGCGTATTGAGGATGATTATGGAAGAATTTAATATATCTGATTATCAAAAAGCACCTTATCTAGAATTAGATGATTATAAAGCCCCTGAAGGCATTAAATCATATTTTGTTATTATGGATGATGGTATCAAAATTAGAGTATGTCATTGGTTACAAAAAAAAGAAAAAAGTACTGGAACAATTCTTCTTCAACAAGGGCATAATGAATTCATAGAAAAATATTATGAAACTATTCAAGAATTTATTAGCAGAGGATATTCCGTTATTTGTTTTGATTGGCGCGGGCAAGGAATGTCAGAAAGGATGATAGATGACATCAATAAATCATTCATAACAGACTTTAAAAAACATGATAAAGATTTAGAAAAAATCTTAGAAGATATAATAGAGCCATTTTTTCCAAAACCACTAATAGGCTTAGGTCACTCAATGGGAGGCTGTTTAATGTTATCAGCCTTTAAAAATCATGAAGATAAATTTCTATGCGGGATCTTATCAGCACCAATGCTAGGATTTAAAAATGAAAGGTTTCTAAAAACTACTTCTTCTTTGATGAATTTTTTTAGGAAAGATACTGATTATTTAATTGGGTCTCAACCTAATATGGGAGCTGAGACTCCCTTTGAAAAAAATGACCTAACCTCTGATAAAAAAATCTATAAGAGAATACAAATGCTTGTTAGAAAAAAACCCAGTATTAGACTTTGGGGGGTTACAAATAGTTTTGCAAAAGCAGTTAATAAAAGGTTTAAAATAATTAGAAAAGACAATTGGGCAGAGACCATCCAATTAAAAATTCTTATAATAAATAATATTAATGATACAGTTGTTTACCCCAAAAAAATATTTGAAATGCACAAAAGACTAAAAAATAGCGATATTATTGAGTTTGATAAAACTAAACATGAAATTTTTATGGAAAAATCATCTTTTCAAAATAAATTATGGAATAAAATAGATAAATTTCTCAATATTGGTTAACTAAAATTTGGTTTTACATCAAATGCTAGTGTAATTCTCTCATCATCTGAATTTTCAAATGGAACAGTTGAATGATATAAAGATGAGGGAAATAATATTAAACTACCCTTTCTAATTTTGTTTATTTTGTAAGGGGATTTAAAATTATTTTTAAGCTTTCCTCCAGATATTGAAAATTTAATTGCTCCTTCATTACCTTTCGGTTTGTCAACAGTATTTAAATAAATACTCCCGCTAATCCAGCCTTTTTCATGAATATGTGATTTTAAATAGTCATTTTCTTTCATTCTAATAATCCAACCACTTAAGTTATACTTTTTGGGGAACTCAGTAATTAAAGGATCATTAGTTTTTATAAAAAATTTCTTATAGTTTTCTATTTCCTTAGAAATAATCTTCTTTAAATTATTTATATCTTTTGAATTTATATCAAAAAAATTTCCACCAGATTGAAAGCCGCCACTTAAAAGATTTTGCTCCCTTCTAGTAATAACAGTACTATTAAAGTCCTCGAGAATTTTCTTTATATAATCATCATTAAAATTATTTATTTCATATAAGTTTTTTTCATATATAAATTCTAATGGCTTTGAACAAAAAGGATATTCATTTTCAGTAGAATATTTATAAGAATAATGATTTGATAGAGAGGCAACCAGTGGGTAATATTTTTTATTTTTAATAAAAAAGCTTAGTTCTTTTTTAAATTCATTATCTTTGTTCAATAAATATAAACATTCAAGGTATTTGGCCCTACCCTCATCTAATTTTGACAACTTATAATATTTTAATGACTCAGGGTAATTTTCTAAAATCATAAATATTTCACCAAGTAATTGATATGCTCGATTATTTTTTTTATCGATGCTAATAATTTTCTTAAGATTTAAAACTGCCCTATCGAATTCCTTTAACGCCATAAAACATAATGATAGCCCTTCAAGAGCAGCAATTGAAAATTTATCTATCTTTGCTACTTCAGAGTAAACCTTTACTGAATCATCTAATTTATTTGCAATAAAATAAAGCCTGCCTAAATTTAAAAGAGAGTTTACTGAAGAATCCTCAATATTAATTATATTTAAAATTACCTCTCGTGCAGATTTAAACTTTTTTTTATGAATATAAACTTCAGAGAGCAGTGTTAAAATTTCTGTATCTTTGCGATCTTTTAAAAATTTTAAGGCCTTAACTTCAAATTGATCAAATTCATTTTTTTTAAATAGATTTTTTAAATCTATTTTCAATAAATTATTATTCATTTGGGTCAATTACTGTCTCCAAGTCGCTAGGCCTTACGTCAAAAGCTAAAGTTATTCTATTTTTTTTTGATGTAAATGGAACTGTTGAGTGAAAAATAGATGAAGGAAAAAGAATTATATCACCAGTTCCCAAATCGACAATTTTCTCCGGAAAAACTTTATTATCATTTGGATAGGAATTTCCATCTAATGAAAATTTTAAATTTCCAGCGTCTCCTTCTAATTTTTCTGGAATATTAATGTATAAACTTCCGCTTAACCAACCTTCTTTATGAATATGAGAAGATAAAAATCCACAATCACGTATCATTATTAACCATCCATATAAAGAATAATCTTTTGGCCAATCTTTTATAATACCAGAATTAGAACTAGAAAAAGTCTCCCTATACTCTTCTATTTTCTCAGTAATAATATTTTTTATTAATTGAATTGACGGAATTTCTTGAAGAAAAATATTACCTGATGACTGAAATCCGTTTTGCAGTAATGATTGATCTTTTTTTGTAATCTTTAATTTATTAAAGTCAGATACAAAATTATTAATGATATCATTAGAATTAGTACCTTCAAATATATTAGATTTTTGAATAAAATCAAAAGGATTGTTACAAAATGGAAACTTATTTTCTCTTGAAAAAACAATTGAAGAATGAGTGCTAAGCGTACCAACCAATGGAGTATAGCCAAAATCCTTTATAAATTGTTCCATAGCTTTATCAAATTCTTTAATATTTCTTATTTTGTACAAACACTCAATCTTTTGTGCTTGAGAAATTTTAGAATTGTGTCTTCCATAAAAATCAGCAGCCTCTGAAAATGATTGTTTTAATCTCATGCAATTTGCAATATTAGTATTTATGTGAGTTTGAGATGGATCGATTTCTAGAACCTTAGAATAATAAGAAATAGCTTCATCAGTTTTACCTTCGTTAAAAAGGCAGAGACCCATCCCATTCAGAGATCCAATACACTCAGGATCAATGCTAATTGCTTTTTCATGGCAGTTAATTGCTTTTTTTACATTGCCTAGTGAACCAAAAAAGTTACCTGCATTTGTATAAATAGAGGTTTCAGTAATTCCAGCATTAATCAAATTTTCATATAAATCTCTAGCTTTATCAATTTTACCATTATTTTTATATGCAAGAGCTAAAATATTAAAACCTAATTGGTTTTTTGGATATTTTTTACAAAAATCAAGTGATTTTGTGAGCAATTCTTCATGGCTTTTATTATTATAAAGAGTTAATAATTCATTATATTTTGATTGAAGAATTTTTATTTCATTATTTTCTTTCATTATTAACTCATGATTGACTTAATTTAAATATTCAACTTTGAAAATAAAAAGATTATGAAATTATTTCAAAGAATATATAGTTTATATTATAAAATATTTTTTATAAACATAAGTCTGTTTACATTATTTATTTAAAAAGATAATTGATTGGATGATTAGCTTAAAAATTGGGCGCGTAGCTCAGCGGTAGAGCACTACGGTGACATCGTAGGGGTCGCTGGTTCAAACCCAGCCGCGCCCACCATAAAATTAAGAAGGATGTTTTAATTATTAAAATAATAAAATAAGATAAAAATATGAGTGGTAAAAATCAAAAAGATAGCTCTATTGAAGAAAGAAAACAATTAGTTGCTCAAGCTATTTATTTTTTAAAAGAGCAAAAATATGATGAAGCTCTAGAAATTCTTAAAAATCTTACAAAAGAATATCCCAATGACATAATTATAAAGCAAAATCTTGGAATGGTTTTATATGAAGCTGGAAAATCAATTGATGCAATTGATATTTTTAAACAGGCAATAAAATTAGACCCCTCAGTTTTTGGTAATTACTTTAATCTTGGTTTAGTCTACCTTAGAATAGGCGAGTTTAAACTTGCAAAAAATCTTTTTATAAAAGCAATATCATTGAATCCAAAAGCAGATTTCGTTTTTACAAAGTTAGCTAAAGTATATTTTGATGAGGGAGATTATCAAAATGCACTTAAAGCCTATAATTCAGTTCTTGAAATTAATGGAAAAGAAGCGCCAAATGCAAATCTAGGAAAAGCATTATGTCTTGTAAGACTTGGAAAAACAAAAGAGGCAAAAAAATTTTATGAGCTGGTTCATAAAGTTAAACCTAATCAAATTGAAACATCTAGAGCTTTAGCTCTTTATTATTTAGATATTGGTTTAATGAAAAAAGGTTTAGGTTTATTAAGAGAAATAGAAGGTGAAGTAGTTTTCTCTACCAAAAAAAAAGAGGTAAAAATTATTTCAAAATAAGATGAGAAGAATAGAAGTTAAAAATAATAATGATAATAGTTTTATTGGTGCGTGGAATATCAATGATGATAAATTAATGGATGAATTTGTTGAATTTTTCAACTCCAACCCGGAAATTCAATCATCAGGAAAATTAATTGGTGGAAAAATTGATAGAAATATAAAAGATTCAATTGATATTGCAATTGAACCAAAAATGATTGCTAAGGATGAAAAATACAAAATTTTTAAAGTTTTTTTTGATAAACTTATCCAGTGTTATATGGATTATCAAAAACAATACGACACTCTAGAAAGGTTTCATGAAATTAATTTGGGAACCTTTAATTTACGTAAATATTTAATTGGCGGGCATTTTAAAAAAATGCATTTTGAAAGAACAGGCTTATCGACTAGCCACAGACTTTTTGCCTGGATGGTCTACCTTAATGACCTACCAGGTGGTGGTGGTGAAACTGAATTTCAATATTTTGATGTAAAAATTAAACCTGAAAAAGGTAAAATAATAATATGGCCTGCTGAATGGACGCATTTACATTGCGGTCAACCCACTAAAAAAGAAGATAAATATATTATGACAGGCTGGTTTCATTTCCCAGATAGTGAGGATTATAATAAATAGTTGATTTATTTGATTTTTCTCACAAAAATTTTTAAAAAAATAAAAAATTTAAAAGAAAATATACTCGAATCGAATTATTACTGGTTGTATATTTAAAAATAGTACCTATCTGTTTACCAGATACTTATTATCAACAAAAAAGGAGAATTAAATGATTATCGAGGGCTTAGGGAATGTAACATTTGTAAATGGAATTTTAAGAATCCAAACTTTAGCAGTAAATCCTGCTGGGAATGTTTCTGAAACAGGTACTATTGAAATTCCAGGAAATAAAATAGGTGAAGTAATTAATCTTCTAGCATCAGCTGCTCAAGGAATTAATGATAAAATTGAAGCAAATTCTGAACCAGAAAAAAAAGAAAACAAAAATAAAAAATCTTCAAAAGAAAAGAATAAGAAAAAATAAAAATTCTTAACAATTAATTATGTCACTTTTGAAAAATAAAAAATTAGCTTTTTTAATTACATTAAACTTTTTCTTTTTAAATGGTTTTCTTCTAGCTGATGATAGCTCTTTGTCAAATATTAATAATGGGCTTTCTTTTTCTATGCTTGAAAAGGATTTTCAAAGTATTGATGAAGATAGCTATTTTGATTTTATTAGAGCTAGCATTCTTACTCAACCAGAGTTTATGTATGCTAATTCTAATGTAGAAGAAAAAAGTCAAAGCCTAAAATTTGCAAAAAGACAAAGATTTCCTGAACTCTCTATGAGAGTCATTAATGATAAAGTTATTAATAGAGATGTTTCAGATTTTTCATCTATTAGAAAGCGACAAGATGATAGTTTTGATGCTGCAGTTGAAATTTCTCAACCTTTGTATAGTGGCGGTTCAATAAGGGGGCAGATAAGAAAATCTATTACGGATGAGAGTAATTCAATAATTGAGAGAAGAAATACTATTTCCGAATTAATACTTAACGCAAATGAAATATATTTAGCTGCAGTTAAATCAAATATTTTATATAATAGAGCCAAAGAATTATTAAATGACATTGACCCTTATCTAGCAAGGGTGAAAGAGAGAGTAAATTTAGGCATAAGCGATCCAATAGAGTTTGCAGTTTTCTCTATAAAATATAATGACTTAAAGTCTAAATTTCAGTTACTAAAAACTAATAGAAACAGAGATATTGGAATTTTTGAATACTTTTTTGAAAGAAAATTTCAAAGTTTTTTCTTGCCAAATGTATTTGTACCCCTTGTTGAACTAGATAAAGAAAATGAAGCATATGATGTTAAATCATCAAAACTAAGTTATCAAAGTTCAATCTATGATACAGACATTATAAAAGGAGAGTTTAGACCTAAATTTGGTTTTAATACCAGATATACTGTATACGACCTTGATGAAGATAATAATGATAGTGACATAAGAGGAGGGATATACTTCTCTATGCCTATTTTTACCTTTGGTAGAGGAGCTGCCAAAATATCTGCATCGAAAGCTAAGGCAAATGCTTCTAAAATGAGTATAGATATTGAGAAAAAGACTGATGAAGCTACTGAAAATGAAATTGTTAATTTAATAGCTAGCTCATTAAATACTAGAACCGAAATTTATTCATCTCTTAAGGATACAAAGATTCAAGCAAAGATTATAAAAGAACGTTTAGATTCGACTAGCTTTTTACCTCAATCCTATGTTGAAAGCGGATTACAGGAATTAAATATACTAGAAAGGATGTTAAATACTGAAATTTCTTTATTACATGGATATTTTCTATATCTTCATCAAAACCAATTATTGAATAATCATTTAAGGATTAGTCTATGACCGATGAAATAAAAAAATCAATTAAAGACCATTGGTTTTGGGGGTCTATAATAAAAAATAAGGGTACGTATTCTCAAATCATACTTGCATCAATTTTTATTAATGTATTTGGCCTTGCTAGTGCATTTTATATTATGACAGTTTATGACAGGGTAATGCCGAACTCGGCCTATAGCACTCTTATTGCCTTAACTATAGGCATGGGTGTGGTAATTCTTTTTGATTTCATAATAAAGTTATTACGTGCACATTTTATTGATATTGCTGGAACTAATATGGAAAAGGAAATTAATAACTCCCTTTTCAAAAAAATAACGAGTCATGACACTGAATTTCTCTCTAAATCCACTGGTGTCGCCCACACAATAAGAGAGTTTGAGGGTGTTAGAGATTTTTTTACATCCGCAAGCATGGTGGCATTTATCGACTTACCATTTATGGTTATTTTTCTTTTCGTAATTTATGCAATAGCTGGCCCACTTGCGATAGTTCCTATTCTTATAGTTCCTTTAATATTAGGTGTTGCAGCTTTAATTCAGCCTTTCTTGAAGCGTTTCAGTGAGAAAAATCTTAAAACTCAGCAAAATAAAATGATGGTTTTACATGAGCTACTGAATAATGTTGAAACAGTGAGAACTGTAGCTGGCGGAAAATTTCTTGAAGATAGATGGAATGAAAGCATTAAGTCACAGACAATTGCTGCTGCTAGCGCAAGAGGTATTTCAAATTTTGCCCTTACATTTTCTCAAACTGGTCTTCAAATAAGTCAGGCAGCGATAGTTTGTTATGGGGTTGTTTTAGTTGGATCTTTAGAAATAACATCAGGTGCGTTAATAGCTTGCGTAATTTTGTCAGGTAGAATTCTATCCCCTCTTGTTCAAGCCGGGCAATTATTAACAAAATTAAATCATGCGTTAAGCGCGTTTTATAAAGTCAATGATCTAATGATGATGGACTCAAGGGATGAAAAGACAGAAGATTATAAAGCATCCTCAATAACTGATGGAAATATTCTTATTAAAAATCTTGATTATGAAATTGAAGGTTCAAAAATTATAGATAATGTAAGCCTTAAGATTGATGATGGAGATAAAATTGGTCTAGTTGGTAATATCGGAAGTGGAAAAACATCTTTAATAAGAAGCTTAATTGGATTTTATTTACCTACAAAAGGCAATGTTAGTATAAGTAATTACGACATTCAAAATATACCAGCAAAAAAACTAAGGAATCATATTGGCTATTGTCCTCAAAAAGTTCAATTATTTACTGGCTCAATATTTGAAAATATTGCTGCAGGGCTAGATGATCCTAATGAAGATGAGGTTATTGAAGCAGCAAAATTATCTTGTGCACATGACTTTATCCCAAGATTGCCTGGAGGATATAATTATAAACTTTATGAAAATGGTTCAAATATATCTGGTGGTCAAAGACAAGCAATAGCAATAGCTAGAGCAATTGTTAGAAAACCATCATTACTTGTTTTGGATGAGCCAACTAGCTCTATGGATGGAGGAACCGAGGATAGAGTAATAAATAATCTTTTAAGTTTAAATTATAACCCAACAACCATTATATGTACCCACAGGACAAGTCACCTCATGAGAGTTGACAAAATTGCAATAATGTCAGACGGGAAATTAATTCAATTTGGACCAAGAGACTCTATTTTAAAACCAAAAAATGGTGAGGAGTAAATTTTATGTTCAAAAAATATTTTAATAAATTAAAGCTCCCAAATATAAAATTAAAGCTCCCAAATATAAAAGTAGATAGTATCAGAAATTTAATACCTTATATTGTACCTGAATATTGGGCTACAAATAAAAAATCATTCATTTTATTTTGGCTAATAGGCTCCTTTTCTATTATTTTTATTATTTGGGCGTCAATTGCAGAGGTTAATCAGGTTGTGAGAGCACAAGGTAAGGTTATTCCAGACTCGAAAGTTCAACTTGTACAAAGTGCAATAAATGGCCCAGTAGAGAAAATTAATGTAAAGCTAGATGATAAAGTTAAAAAAGGAGATTTATTATTTCTTATAAATCATAATAATAATAATAAAATATTTAACCTTTCAAAAGAAGAGGCTGAAACTAGAGAGAGAAAAGTTGAAATATTAAGTAAGTTAGTTAACTCTGGATCTGACTCAGAATTTAGACTTTTAGATGAGAAACTAGCTTTAATTGAAGCACGAAAGCGTTTAGATTTATCTGAACTAAATATGAAATTTTCAATGATCAGATCAGAAATAAGTGGAACTATTAGTAAAGTAAATGTAGGTAATATAGGTCAAGTTGTTCAGCCTGGGTCAACTCTTGCAGAAATAGTGCCTCAAGATGATATTCTCAAAATTGAAGCCGGTATTATGCCAAAAGATATAGCTTATGTTAGGCAAGGACAAAAAGCAAAGTTAGGTTTTACTGCTTACGATATCGCTATTTATGGTCAAATTGAGGGTAAAGTAGTTAAAATTGCCGCTAACACAACAACCACAGAAGATGGAGGAAGTTTTTATCAAGCAATGATAGAAGTTGATACATCAGAAATTAAAGATACAAATGATATTATTCTTCAGCCAGGTATGATAGCAGATGTTTCAATTATTGGAGAAGAAAGAACTGTATTAAGTTATATATTAAATCCAATAACAAAATTATCTAAGCGTGCACTTCAGGAATAATTAAAGATTATTTTTAACATAATTTGATGCCTCTAACATTGCTTCAAAAGTTCCTGTATCTAACCATGAGTAATTTTTTTGATCCAAACACTCAACTTTTAATTGCTTATTTTTTAAATAAGCAAGGTTTAAATCAGTTATCTCTAATTCACCTCTTTCCGATTTTTTTAACGTTTTAGAATACTCATAAACATCCTTGTTATAGACATATAATCCAGTAACCGCCCAATTAGATTTTGTCTGTTTTGGTTTCTCCTTAATCGATATTACATTTTTATTCGAATCAAATTCTATCACACCAAATCGATTGGGGTTATTCACTTCATAGCCAAAAATAGTAGCGCCTTGGTTATTCTGAATAGCATTTTTCAATTTATTGGCAATATTGTTTCCAAAAAAAAGATTGTCACCTAAAATTAAGGTGACGTTTGAATTTTCCAGCCATTCCTTTGCAATTATAAAAGCTTGAGCTATTCCCTCTGGTTTCTTTTGTTTTTTATAAGATATTTTTACACCCCATTCTTCTCCATTACCAAGCAATGAAATGAAATTAGCCTGATCATGCGGTGTTGTTATTATCAAAATATTATCGATTCCAGCTTCAACTAAAAGCCTCAATGGATAATAAATCATTGGTTTATCATAAATTGGTAATAGTTGTTTTGAAGTAATTTTTGTCAAGGGATAAAGCCTTGTTCCTGATCCACCAGCTAGAATAATACCTTTATTATTTAATTTTTTAACCATTTAAACTCTTTTATAATCTTTATATACAATATTTACCGTATGTCTTACTAAAAGTTTCCAATCACTAATAATGATATTGTTACTTATTAAAATACTCTTATCACAAGCTAATCTTGAGTCTTCCGGTCGTTTTGCTTTTGAGTCCCAATCTTTATATGAAATAGGATTAATTTTACAGTTTATTTTTGGATTAATAGTTTTTAATTCATCCAATACAATTAAACTAACCTCATACCAATTAGTATAAATATTATTTGAAAAATGAATAATCTTTAATTCATTTAATTGAGATGACTGGTTTAAAAAATTAATATTAACAAAATTAAAGAAATTCTCAGCAAAATTTTTTGCTGACGTTAAATTAATTAATTGATCGTTAACAACATTAATTTCATCATTATGTATTATTAAATCCAGTATTTTTTTTATAAAATTTTCTCCATATTTACTAAAAACCGACGATATTCTTATTATGGTTGAATTTTTACAATTTTGAAGAACTTTATCCTCACCTAGGCTTTTTGTTAAACCATAATAATTAGATGGGCTTTTCTTGCTTGAAAAATTAAAAGGGCCTAGGGAGTCTTTGCCAAAAACATAGTCAGTGGAAATATGTATTAAGCCAATATTCCTTTTGCTTGCCTCAATAGATAACATTTCAGGAATAATATGATTTAATAAATTACTTTCTTCTTTTTCATCCTCTGCTTTATCCACATTAGTGTAGGCGGCAAGATTAAAAATAAAGTCAAAATTATTACTATCCAAAAATGCTCTAACTTTATCAAAGTTAGTTAAGTCAAGTTTACTTTTACTGGGGCTGATAATATCGAATTCATTGTTTGCATTAATATCATTAATTTCAGATCCTATTTGCCCACTTCCCCCTAACAGCAAAATACTCTTTTTAGATTCATATTTTACCAAGACGTTCACCTGAGTAATTTTTTAAAATACTATCATCAAAAAAAGCTTTATTTTCTAAATACCATTCTATTGTTGAGACTAAACCACTGCTCCAGGTATATTTTGGTTTCCAACCCAGTTTAGTTATTTTTGAATTATCAATTCCATAACGAAAATCATGACCAGGCCTATCAGATACCTTAAGAATTAGAGAGTTGTAATCAACCTCTGAAGGAAATTTTTTATTTAATATATCGCATATACTAGAAACAACATCTATATTCTGAATTTCATTATTACTTCCAATATTGTACTTTTCACCTATACCACCCTTTTCTAAAACTTTTAAAATACCTGAAATATGATCCTCAACATGAATCCAATCTCTTATCTGAAGCCCGCTACCATAGATGGGAATATTTTCTAGTGATAAGCACTTTTTGATGGTAAGAGGAATAAGTTTTTCAGGAAACTGCCATGGCCCATAATTATTACATGTATTTGTGATTATTGAAGGAAAATTATAAGTCCTATTCCAAGAAAAAACTAAATGATCAGAAGATGCCTTAGATGCGGAGTATGGGCTATTAGGCTGATAAGAATCGTTCTCAGTAAATTGTTTTTCACCCTTTTTTAAAGATCCATATACCTCGTCTGTTGAGACATGAATAAATTTAAAGCTACTTTTCTTTTTTCCGCTTAAACTTGACCAATAATTATAACAACACTTTAGTAAATTATATGTTCCAAGTACATTAGTTGAAATAAATTTATCTGGGCCGTCTATCGATCTATCAACATGTGTTTCAGCAGCAAGGTGAATTACAAAATCAGGATTTATTTTATCTAAGACATCTTTTACTGACAAAAGATTGCAAATATCAATTTCAATGTGTTTATATTTTTTTTCATCTGGATTTCCTATTGATTTAAGATTAGATGCGTATGTTAAATTATCTATATTTATAACTTTAACATTTTTAAAATTTAAAAGTTTTCTTATTAGAGCTGATCCAATAAAACCATATCCTCCAGTAATTAAAAAAGTTTTATTATTCAATTATATCTCCTCAATAAAACTCTCTTTTATGTCATTCCAAGTTGATAAAGATTGATCTTTCTCAGAAACAATTAAATGATTTTTATCACAAGGCCACTCGATATTGAAAGAAGAGTCATTCCAAATTATTCCTGTTTCTTTTTCTTTATTGTAATAATTATCAACTTTATAAATTACCATTGTATCATCAGAGGTTGTCAAAAATCCATGAGCAAAACCATTAGGTATTAATAGCCAACCATTCTCCTCATTAAGCTCAAAGAAACCATAATTCTCAAATTCGTCTGAGTTTTTTCTAAGATCAATAAATACATCGTAGATTGATCCTTTTAAAACTTTTATCAATTTTGATTGAGAGAAAGGCTTTAATTGAAAGTGCAAACCTCTTAAAGTATTTTTCTTAAAAGAATACGAGATGTTATCCTGAACAAATTTATCGCTAATTCCACAACTTTTAAAAATTTCTTCATTATAAGTCTCTGAAAAAAAACCTCTTTTATCATTATGGACATCCAATGAAATATACTTAACATCACTAAAAATCTTATGTACATCAATCATATTAGACTCTTAACAAGTTCAATTTGTTTGGGTAAACATACACTCGCCAGATCATATTTATCAATAATTGTTTTTCTAGCTTCAGATCGTAACTTTTGATAATCATCTTTTTTTTCCAAAACTTTATTGACTAACTTAGATAAACCTTGCGTATCGTGAAAATCTATTAATAAACCATTCTTATTATGTTTGATAACCTCTTCTACAGGGGGTGTTTTAGACCCTATAACCAAAGCTCCTAAGGACATTGCCTCTAGCATTGACCAAGATAATACAAATGGATAGGTCAAATAAACATGGGCAGAAGTAATTCCGAATAATGCTATTAAAATCTTGTAATCAACATGGCCAGTAAAAATTATTTTATCTTTATTAATTATTTTATCTTTTACTCTATTATAGAAAATATCTTTGTATGATTCATTGCCCTCTGGAATATTTCCATAACTTACTTTATCTCCTCCAACAAGAACAATATAAGCATCAGGATTATTATTTGCTATATTCGGCAGGGCTTCAATGAACTTATGATAACCTCTGTAAGGTTCAAAATTTCTATTAACAAATGTTACAATTTTATCATTTTTAGTTAATTTTATTTTCTTACCACTATCATCACTAAATTCAACAAAAAAATCATCTCTTGGCTTTAAGATATTTGTATCAATGCCCTCATGAATAACATTAATTTTTTTCTTTAAAAAATTAGGTGATGTGTTTTTTTGAAAATTTGTTGGACAAATTAAAGCATCGCTATCAGTGTATGACTTTAAGAAGGGGGCATTTCTAGCTTGCACTTTAAAGGCCACATTATACCCATCAATTTGATGATGCTCTTCATTCGGATCAAAATCTATATCGGAGTTAGAAGTATTATAATAAAACTCAAAATATGATAAAATTTTTGCTTCAGGCCATATTTCTTTTAAAAAATAACTTTCACCCCAGCCAGGGTGGGCAATTATTAATGCAGGATTAAGTCCTTTTTCTTTTAATTCATCTGACTTTAATGCAACGGCCTGAGCCCTTATCATTTTTGCTTCAAATTCAATTGCATATTTATGAATATTTTTAGTTGTACCAGTAGTAATTTCATACTTATGGCAGGTAATATTTTTATACTCAAAATCCCTTAATGAGATTACATGTATATCATAACCTTCATTAGATAAAGCAGGAGCTAAAAATTTAAATTGCGCAGGGAAATTATTATGAACAAATAAGATTGATTTTTTAGCCATATTTATTCCTTAAAAACTGATAAAAACCCATATTTCAATAAAAAGATTATACCTTTATTTACATCATCTTTGCTTAAGTTGGTAGATTTAATAATATCCAATGAATTTAGACTATCAGTACTATTAAATAATCCGTATATTTTATTTAAATTTTCTTCTTTTGGCATAGTATCCTCACCAAAATTAATGCTTTTTAAATTTAAGCAATCTTTTAATGATATATTAAGACTATCAGCCTTATATAAACATAAGTCATTATTTAGAATTAATGAAGGATAGCTAGAAAATAGTGAAAAAGGATCTAGACGATCACTTGGCAAAGAAATATTTTTCTTATTACTTGGGTTAGTTCTTAACTTATCAAGATTATTCCCAAGATCTATATATTGATCTAGGATATATTTCCAATCATAGGAATTTTTTGCTCTTTTACGTGCAGCATTTCCCATTTCAAATCTTTTTTCTTTATCGCTAACTAAAATTTTTAATTTTAAAATTAAATCATTTATATCTATTGCAACTCTTTGAGCAGAAAGCCCTATATATAAATCATATGTTATACTTTTAATCATATGATTATATGCTAAATCCATCCCAGAGCCCGGAGAAACAGAAATTGTTTTAATTTTATATCCATCAATATCATTTCTAACAGTTTCTTTATAACCATTCCAATCAGAAACTATAACTGGAATACCTGAAGCCATTCCTTCTAAAGGGGTTATTCCAAAGGTTTCTTGAATATTATCGCTTAAAGAAATAAATATATCACTTGCAGCGAGGGTTTTATGCTTGTTTTGTTGATCAGTACCATCTAGAAAAATACAATTAATATTAGGGCACAAGGTCGTTACCTCTTCTCTGAAAACTTTTTCAATAAATTCATTACCAAACCAACCGGTTTGAACTAAGTGAATTTTCTTTCCAGTAATTTTAGCAACCTCCTCTAAAGCAACATACATAGGATAATGATGAGCTTTAGCATGAAAACTAAGCCTTCCTACAAATGAAATAACAATATCATCGTTAGAAAAATTAAAAGCATTTCTTGAATTAATTTTAAATTCATCAGAATAATTAAATTCAGAACTGTCAATACCAAGCGGAATAACAGGAAATTCTGGTAATATAAATTTTTTAATATTGTATCTATCCCTAAGAAAATCCATCTCTGAGTTAAGAATAGTCTTAACAGTATCTAGGACAACATTAGACGTACAAATAATAGAGTCCCATGGCATAACTCGTGATGTTGGAAGATATTTAATTGCTGACATAACCCTGTGAGAAGCAGTTGTATGTGTAATACCTACAAGGCTATAAGAGTTTGAACCAAATATAGACCTTTCATCAGCAAAAACTCCTATACCTGGACCTGGAACAAAAATACCTCCAAAGGGTTGTGATCTATATGGGTTATTATAAGGAATATAGTCAACTGTAAGTTTATCATCATTACCTAATAGAGGGGCAACATCATTTTGAAATAATTCCCTTTGTTTGGAATTTTTAATATAAACTCCTAATCTAGAAGGCTTACTCTTAACTAATGCTTTCAAATATGACCATCCAGCAGCTTGACGACCCATAATTTTATTACCATCAATGGTATAGCCATCATTATCATAATAAACAGCCCAATGTGGATGTATTTTATTCTCTAATGGGTATGTAATCTTATCAACCATATTTATTTATATAAGACTTCATTTATTTCTTTGTAAGGTAGATGTTCTAATAAAAGTTTATCTGATTCTTCTTGAGAAATTATTGTGTTTTTATGAGCAAGGGCATGTAACGCATAGGCTTGAGAAGCTTTTATTATTGAAACTCTATTAAAACCAGCTTTCTTTAATTCACCATTTAATAAGCTACTAGTAAAACCAGATTTATGAGCCATAAAAGTATTCCCAGCAGCTATAGAACTAATATGACCATACATTATATCAGCAGCAGATATTGGGGTATTAGGGTCTGAATAATACAAAGGCGTAACAAAGTTACCTTTTGCAACCTCAACCGCAACTTGTTGAATATCAGGGCAATGAATAACTACGAAACCGGAATCTTTTAAAACCCTATATATTTCTGATAAAACAATAGAAACTTCATGGGGGAAAACGTGCTCAATATTATGTGAACTATATACAGCGTCATATGTATTATCGTCAATAACTGACATATCGGTTATTGAAGCAATAATATCAGGATTCACATCTTTATTGATATCAAGACGAACTTCATTCCAAAGGTCAGTATTAAAAATTTTTGATGTTTGTTCTTTTTTACTCGAACCACAACCAATATGAAGAAAAGTATTAACCATTAAATTTATTATAAATTAAACAAGGATTAATAAAATAAGAAAAGAATAAAAAAAAGGGGAGCTAAGCTCCCCTTAATTTAATTTTTACTAACTAGTTTAACCCAGTATAAAGTCAGAACCATCAAAGGCACCGAGAGTTATAGTAGAGTCAAAATGAGCAATAGGTACAATCTCATTTGCTAACGCAACGATATTATCAATGATAGCACCTGAGTCAACAAAGTATAGGAACGCCTCTCCACCATCATATGCAAGTAAATAGAAAGCGTCTTCAGCGGTTTCCACAGTTATACCTGTAGCAGCACCATCAGCATTACCAAGTAACTTCATTAATTCACCACTACCTCTTGAAGCATCAAAGTCTAAAGCAAGATTTGTAGTTGCTAATTCAGTATCAAGAATTTCGATAATGTCAGCTGTATTAGAAGCATCAGTATCAACAGCAGTAATATCTGGATTACCAGTACCTTGAGGAAAATCGATAGTTAGTAAAGTAGAAGCAGCACCAGCAGTTTCACTTACTAACGTTGTAGAACTTGAATCAATTGTAAGCGTATCACCTACAGTCGTACCAGCATCTTCAAAGTCTTTAATGACAATCATATTAGTACTTGCAGGAGCATCAGCAGTCCCAGCATTAAATGAATCATCACCAGTACCACCAGTTACAATATCAAGACCTGAAGAAGCACCAATTATAATATCATCACCAGCACCAGCAGTAATAATATCAGCACCAGCTCCACCATTAATACTATCATTACCTGTTCCAGTTGAAATAGTATCATCACCAGAACCACCTACGACAGTATCATTACCACCATTAGTTGTAATAATATCAGCAGCTGTACCACCAGTTATACTATCATCACCATCAAGTGTTGTAAAAGTTGAGACTTGATTTTGAGCAGTAATATCAAAGTCAAGATCAGCACCATGGAAACTATCTAAACCAGTTAGGATAAATGCATAATCATCAGCATTTAGAGTAGAGTCACCATCAAGATCAAGATAAAGAACATCATTATCTTTAGAGAATACAAAACTACCCTTTGTATCATTCATAGCACTAGCAGCTTCACCGGCATTATTTACATCACCTTTATCGGCAACAACGAAGCTATCAGCAGCGCCTGCAGCAAAGGTACCTTGAGGAACAACAATCTTAATACTATCACCAGCAGTAATAACAGCGCCAGAAGTAGCGTTAAGTGTTGATTGAGTAAAGTCTGTAATAGTATCTTTTGAGTTACCACCAGATTCTGTAACAGCATCATAAACAAGAGTATCTTTACCAGCACCAGTTGTAATAGTATCAGATCCTTCTTCACCTTCAAGCGTATCTACACCATCACCACCATCGATAGTATCATTACCAGCAGCACCTTTAATTGTATCATTACCTGCTCCACCGGCTAGGATATCATTACCAGCACCACCATTAATATTATCGGCACCTGAATTACCAGTGATTGAGTCGTGACCACCATTACCTTCTAGTGTGTCACCTACAGTAGTTCCACCACCAGAAATAGTATCATTACCAAGTGAACCAGCTAGATCATCAGCAGCAGCACCACCAATAATTGTGAAGTTATACTGAACATCATTAGTATTAGCACTATTGAAAGTAACACCATTAGATCCGTCACCACCACTTCCTGTGAAATCAAAAGTAAATGATCCATAAGTAGTAGAGCTAGTATTAGTAGAGTCAGCATTAATAGTAACTGTAATAGCACCTGCGGTTACACCAGTAGCAGAATAAACAGTTAACTGCTCAACATTTCTGATTAAATCATAATCTATTGCAGCAGAAACAGCATCACCATTATCTAACTGTATAGTATCAGTACCACCATTACCATTGAATGAATCAGTAGCAGCAAGGAAAGTATCACCAACTCTGAAGATATCATCACCAGAACCACCAGTAATACTATCATCATTAGCATTAGCATTATCGTCAACTACCAAGAATGAACCGTTAGTAACAGCAGAACCGTCAATTGCAGTAGTATTGTTACCAGTATTAGTTGTTATCTGAAGTTGAGAAACACCATTATTTGTAAATGTTTCATTACCAAATGTTAATGATGAAGCAGCTTGACCAGTAATAGTAATTTTTTCAACACTAAAGAGTTTTGACAATTCAGGAGCTGTTAAAGTAAGAGCTTGTCCTGTTTCAGCAAAGTTAAGTGTATCAGTACCAGTACCACCGCTAACAGTTTCTACACCACCTGAGGTCTTAAAGTGAGCATCATCAGCTACGTTAATAGTGTCATTACCAGCGCCACCTTCGATTGAGTCAAGACCAGCTTCACCCCAAAGCGCGTCAGCACCAGCACCACCATCGATAGTATCTGCACCACCACCAGCTTTAATTGAATCAGCACCACCGTTACCAGAGATATTATCTGCACCAGTAGAACTTGTAACAGTATCATTATAACCACCACCAAGAACAGTTAGTTTAGTATTGTCGTTATTAGTAACTGTTAGTGATTCACCAGCACCACCAAGTGGATTAGCATCTAACTCAGTACCGTCAACAGTAATTGCAAGACTTGTAAAGCCACTATTGATAGTAACTTCAGCATTACCAGCTGACTGATCTGCACCTTGGTCAGAAATTAAGATAGTTTCAACATTAGTAACATTAGAACCAAACACACCCTCAACTGACTCACCAGTTGTATCTGTATCATCTTGAGTAGAGAGAATGATTGTATCAGAACCTGCATTACCATCAATTGTATCATCAGCTGTTAAGCTTTCAGTTTTCGTAAATGTGAAGGTATCAGCAGATTGTGAACCTACTAGTTTAAGATTTCCTGCAGCAGTAGCAGCTACATTAATACCAGTAGTCATTAATGATGCACCAGCAGTATCTTCACCGGTTGAAAGTGTACCAGCACCAGCAAAATTAAATTTTATACCTGGATTATTCGCTAATACATCATCACTAATAGTTAAATCACTTCCATCAGGGATTGTAATTTTTTCAATGTTAGAAATTGTTGCAAGTTGTGTAGCAACAAGGTTCATAGAAGCACCTAACTCAAGGGTATCAGTACCAGCGCCACCATCAACAATATCAGCACCATAAGCTGTAATGAATTCAGTTTTAGCATTAACTCTAATGGTATCGTTACCAGCACCACCGGATAAATTATCTAAACCACCATTACCGTCTATAATATCAGCACCAGCACCACCATCGATAGTATCATTACCAGCACCACCATCTAATATATCTGCACCGCCACCTGAAGTAACATTTAATGGCATTGCTGCAGTACCATCGGTACCACCACCTACTAGAGTGAATACTTCATCAAAAGTACTAACACCGCCATCTAGTTCACTAGCATCAATATTTACTGATGTTGGACCACCATAAGCTGTAACAGATCCATCATAAACAGTAAGTGATGAGTCAGTACCAGCAGTTGATGAGTCTTTAATAACAATGTTTTCAACTCTCGTTACATCATCAAGATTAGCAGTGGTAGCGCCTGCAGCGGTTATTTCAACTGAGTCTACGCCAGCAGAACCATAAATAATTAGGCCGTTATCAAAGTCTGTTTGAAGACCTTTAACAGTTAATGTACCAGAACTAGATCTAGCATCAATTGTGTCACCACTTGTATTAGCTTGGCCAGTTATTAACACTGTAGTATCCTTCGAGTAAGCAGCTGTAGCTGAACCAAGGTTTAGTGTATGTGCACCAGTGTCTTCAGTTAAATTATAAGTACTTACACCACCCATATCACCAGATGCAGTGACTGTAATATTACCAATCATTGATAATACTTCAACATTACTTACACCACCTATAACACTAGAGTTTGATATTCCACCAGTGATTGAAAGTGTATCTACACCATCACCACCGTCAATTGTATCTAAAGCATCAAGGTTTGTAGCTGCAGTAATAATATCATTACCAGCACCCATTGATATATTTTCAGAAACACTTCCAGATAGTATCATTGTATCCACACCATCACCGGTATCAACAGTATTTGATGCACCTGTTGTACCTGTAACAGTATCATTACCAGCACCGGAAGATACAACATCAGCACCGGTTCCAAGAGTAATATCATCAGCACCAGCACCAGATGTAATATTCATACTAGAAACTACCGCCGCATCATTTAAAACAAGAGTATTTGTTGCAGATAGTGAACTCGCATTAATTGTAATGGTTGAAGCACCAACAACACCAGTTCCTGTTGAGTCATATGCACCAAGATCAAGTGTAGTTGCAATAGAAGTACCTACAGCAACAACATTAATAGTTTCGAAAACATCATTATTAGAATCGAAATCAGCTTCACCAGTTGCAGTTGATGTAATATTTAACACATCGGATGTACCTGCAGAACCGGTAACATCTAAAGTTGTGTGAATGTCTGCTGATTTAGCTTTAAGTGTTAATTGAACATTAGCGTTATTGTTAATAACATCAGCACTATCCGCATCTCCTGAAATATCAACAGTGTATGCTTGAGTAGTACCATCATTAAGATTAACAGTTTGGTTTGTGTCAGTTGTACCAATCTTAACTGTATTAATTGAAGTATCACCCTCAAAAGTAGCTGTACCAGCAACTGTAAGAGACAATACTTCAACATTACTTAAACCAGCAGATATTGTAGACGCAGTACCTGCATTTGAGAAACCATCGGTTCCAACAATAAGTGTATCAACACCATCACCACCGTCATAAACATCCTTTCCTGTGAATGAATTTGCGAAATCAACACTGTCGTTTCCTGCACCCATTGTATAACTTTCAGTAGCACCACCACCAACAGCTGTAATTGTGTCAGCACCTGCACTACCTAAAACAGTTGGGCTTGCATAATCAAAACCAGCTAGTGTAATACCACCAGTTGAAGCTGAAGCGTCAACTGAAACTACTGTAGCATCTGTGTTTGTTGATAAAGTTAATTTTTTATCACCTGAGATTTCAATAGCGGTTGTTCCAACAGCATCAAGTTGAAGATCATTAATTGTATTTGCAACGGATCGACTGACGATAGCAACAGTTTCAAGAACACTTGAGGAAGCTGTAGCAGCAACACCGTCATCAGTATAGGCAATATCTAATCCTGCACCAGTACCGCTAACTGTAATCGTTGATTTATCTGAAGCGCCTTGTAGAGCAGATAGATTCATATTAACTTCAACAGTACCGTTAGCTGGAGATTTAATTGTAAGATCAGGAACACTTTCCATATTATTGAAAGTTACACCATCAGAAGAAGCAATACTTCCAACAGTTGTGATCCCATCGATACCAGCTAATTC
>TARA_B100000963_G_scaffold328616_1_pt1 | contig 22594 bp, 25 predicted proteins | sample TARA_B100000963 | Tara Oceans TARA_B100000963 (sample SAMEA2622097) | marine metagenome | biome: marine biome (ENVO:00000447); feature: surface water layer (ENVO:00002042); material: "saline water (ENVO:00002010), including plankton (ENVO:xxxxxxxx)" | depth 5 m | reverse complement strand
TTTTAATTTTAAATAATGTTTACTTTATTTCAATTATTTTAGATAAATGATGAAAAAAATTGAAAAACTTATATATTCCGTGAAGTATCTGCCCCAGGCATTGTACTTTGGTTCATCAGCTCTATTTCTTCTAATTATAATTTTTGATATTGAATTTATTCCAATAATTCCTGTATTTGTTATTTTCTTATACATGAGTTATTTGGCAATAAAAAATTATAAAAAAGGTGAATCGAGTGAGATGGATAAATTAGAAAAAATGATTTATTCCATTAAATATTTGCCACAGATATTATATTTTTCTTCACTTGCATGGGTAGTCTATACAATTTATTACGATATATATTTTGATGAATCGGTTATAATTTTTGGACTTGAATGGGATTCGCCGTTTGGAGAAATGTTTTTCCTATGGTTTCTTTATATCACCCACTTGGCAATTAAAAACTACAAATCAAAAAACGAATACGGTGGTAAATAATAGAATTTAAGGCGTACAGTATGCTTATTGCATCTTCTTTAGGTATATTTAACAAATAAATTTAAAATATGTCAAGTAAATTTTTTGGAAATCGAACGGATAAACATCAACCCAAAAAAAAGGGAGTAAAGCAAAACTTCAGCAATAAGAATAACAAATCAAAGTCTTCAGGTGTAAGAAAAGTTGGTAGGGGAGGCTAATATCTTGAACCTAGTTCTTAAAAGCGAAAAGGCTCAAAAGAGAGCCAACCATAGCAATCAATCAAACCTTTTCATATAGGAAGCACGAATGTATAATAAATATTACAACTGATTATTAAAAATTAACTTAAAATGAAAAAAATCATATACATATTTGCATTTTCAATATTGTTTCAAAGCTGTTTTAGTTATAAGACAGTAGAATATAACAATATAGATACTGAAAAAAAGCAAACTTTTATAATTAAGAAAGAGAATAGAACTAAAATTAAAGGAAAGCTAGTTTCTAAAGATGATAACAAAATTATCATTAGTAAACGCGGTGAGAATCAAACTGTGGTTAAAGAAAATATTGAAGAGATTCGTGTCAAAAAATTCTCGGTTATCAGAACTGCTGTTGGGTCGGCAGCAACCTATGCTGTTACAATTGTTATTCTGGCTATTGCTGCTTTAGGCGCTCTTGCAACTTAATCTTTTTAATGAAAAAATTAATCACAACCCTTTTTCTGATTCCATTTACTTTATTAAGTCAGGAAGTTACCAATAGTAACATCACTGTTTTTGATGAATCTGTTTTACCGATCATTAATAAAAATGCAAAAATTGAGATTTTAGCGGATGCTTTTATTGTGGCTGAGGGTCCACTTTGGGACACGAGTCAAAACAGATTAATTTTTACTGACGTAAGGCAAAATAAAATTTTCACATGGGATGAAAACAATGGTGTCAGGGAATATATATCACCAAGCGGATCAACAGGATATGCTCCATCATTTAGTGATGGCGGTATAGGTGCAAATGGATTGGCTTTTCATGAAAATGGAAATATTATTTTATGTCAACATGGTGATAGAAGGTTGGCATTCACATCAAATGTGGACAGTAAAAACCCAAAATTTACAACTATAGTTGATAATTTTAAAGGCAAAAGATTTAATAGCCCCAACGATTTAGCAATTAGTAAAAGCGGAGATATATATTTTACTGACCCCCCTTATGGTTTCAAAAACTTTAGTAACAAGTATAGAGAAATAAATTTTAACGGCGTCTATAAATACTCTAAGAACGGAGAAGTTTTTTTAATTTCAGGTAAAATGTCGAGGCCTAATGGAATTGCTTTGTCAATAGATGAAAAATACATTTATGTAAATAATTCTGATCCCAAAAATGACCCCAAAATATTGAGATTTAAAACAAGTAATTTTGAGGAAAAACTTTTTTTTGACGGAATGGAACTAAGTAAAAAATACCCTGGTGGGTTTGATGGATTAAAGGTGCATAGCAGTGGAAATATTTTTACGACTGGTCCAAATGGCATTTTAATAATATCACCAAAAGGTAAACTATTGGCAATGATAAATTATGGCAAAAAAATCACTAATTGTAGTTTTGATAATAAAGAGGAGTATTTGTATGTAACAGGGTTTAATGATGTTTCGAGAATAAGACTTAAATAAAAAAACCACTTGATTTTCAAGTGGTTTTTTAAATAATAAAATCAGCTTAAATATTAGAATCTAATACTAAAACCAAAGCTAATACCCATTTCTTCCATCTCGGTATTATAAGTGGCCTCTGGTGCAAATTCAACATTTTTTGCAACATCAAAGCCATAGCCAAGACCAACATCAGCACCCATATCATCCGTTAAATCATATTTTCCGACAACGAATAGTTTATTAAATGCATGATAACGAGCAGAAAGCTTCAATGATAGATCTCCATCATTTCCTATTCCAAGACCAGCTTCACCTCCAATAAGTAGCTTATCGCTGAACATATATAGTGCATGTGCACCAATATTTCCCGTAGCTTCAGGTGAGCCAAGTGTTATATCACCACCAGTACTACCACCTACAAGCCATTTATAATCGTGATTGTCATCCTGTGAAAAAACAGTAAATGATGTTAAAAGTATAGTTATAAAGAATAATTTTTTCATATTTATGATTTTAAGTTGTTGAAAATTACCTTACAATTGTATATATAAATATTAATTAGAAAAACAGTTATTAACTTTTTTAATAACAAATAACAATGGCTATTTGTCTGTTTTTCAATTGTTTATAGAGTATTAAAAAAAAAAAAAATGAAAAACTTAATTTTTAGCGCTTTTGTTTTGGTCTTTTTTGATATAAATTGTCAAAACTTGGACATTCTAAATCCATCCAAAAATATTGGCTTAGATAATTGGAACATTGTTAATGATGATGTAATGGGTGGAATTTCAACATCTTACCTTTCAGTAAGTGATGAAAAAAACCTAATATTTAACGGGAATCTATCTCTGGAAAATAATGGAGGATTTGCGTCATCTCGACTGGGGTTAAAAAAAAATATATTGACAGGCGTTAAGTCTTTTGTAATTAGAATTAAAGGAGATGGAAATTCCTACAAGCTCAGACTCATTCAAGACAACAGACGAGCATCATACTCAGCAAATTTTAAATCAGTCAATGATAAGTGGGTTGAGGTAAACATACCAATTGAGGATTTTATTGCGACATGGCGCGGATATACATATACTGATTATCCGTCTATACAAACTGACAGAATAATATCTCTGGGATTACAAATTTCAGATAAACAAGAAGGTAAATTTAAACTGGAAGTTGATTATATTAAAGCGGTATTAAAAAATGACAAATAGTTTAATTAGATTAATGTCACTAATACTTTTAGTAAGTTGTTCAAAAAATGAAACCACAGAAAACGAGGTAAATGATGAAATTGATCAGGAAATTGTTTATCCTGTAAGTCTTTTGGAAAATTATTCATCAATCAACAAAAAATCCTCATGGTTTAGAACAAATATATCATTTGATCAAATTTATGATGTATCTAAAAGTCCATACAGAGGATTTGAGGCTACAAACAGTGCTGGTATATTGCCATATGATGGAAATTTTGATGAAGATAAAGTAGATTGTTGTTATTATTGGAATGATTTGGGCCAGTATTTATACGTAGACCTTAATGAAGACGGAAAAAAAGATTTGTGGGTATATTATTGGAAAGCCCCTTGGCCAACCAACGCCAATGGCTTACATCTCTATGTTGATAACATTCAAAGTGGAGTATACGACTTACAAGTTGGTCTAACTCAAGTCAGAAAAAATGTTTTAAGTGATTTTAATAATGATGGTAAAAATGAAATTACATTATTTTCTAGCGGCTATGACTCACCTCCTTTCCCTGGAGATTCATTAGCTGTCTTTAATTTTTCTGAAAAAAAATATACTTATTTGAGTGATGATGTTGGATATTTTCATGGCGGTGCTACTGGCGATGTTAACAATGATGGTTATGAAGATATAATTGCATATTCAGGTGGAAGTGAAGTGATTCCTGTACATCCTGTTTACTATCAAAACGATGGATCTGGTGGTTTTAGTTTAAATAATAACATTTTTTTAAATTTTACAGATTCTGATAATTATTACACTGTGGAACTTTTTGATATTGATAATGATGGATTGTTAGATTTGTTTTTAGGTACAACCGGAGCTCTTCTGGTTATTAAAAACAAAAATGGAACATTTAACAGATCAGAGGGTATTAATATTCAAACAAACAGCAATTTAGAAGTTATGGATATTGATTTTTTTGACTTTGATAACGATAATACAAAAGAGGTGCTTGTAATGAATAATAGTTCAGGTTACAATGGTTACTCATTAAATCTTTACGACTTTAATTTTAATAATAATAATGAAATTACATCTGATTATTTTGAGCAAACAACTTATTCAGGAAGCAATTCTTGGATTAAGTGGATACACATTTTTGATAATGATAGTGATGGGGATTTAGATATTGTTGCAGATGGGTTGTTTGGAGATTTAAATGGGAGTGAAATATTTTGGAAAAATGAAGCAGGTAAGTTTAAAAGAGCTGGGGATTAATTATATCAAAGCAATACTTTAAAATGAAAGAATTTAAACCTCGTCAATATTTTTATATTATAATTTTAACATTTGTTCTATTTATTTTATTTTTTATGTTGCATACTAGAAATAAGATTAGTGAACAAGATAAAAGGATTAAAGCTGAAATTGAGAGGTTACGAGTTGATGAAAAGGAAAAAAACCAGCAAAAAGACTCGGCATTAATCGATATTGATTCAACTTTTAATAATATTGATTAACTTTAACTAATTAAGGTATTTATTTGGAGATTTTAATTTTATACGCCTTTCTCACAATTTCTCTTTCTTTTTTATGCTCTATACTGGAAGCTGTGCTTTTGAGCGTTAACCCAACGTTCATCAAGATTAAAATTAAGGAAGGAAAAAAATATGCAGAGAAACTACAAAGCTTAAAAAGCTCGATTGATGAGCCATTAATAATTATACTTACACTTAACACCATTGCCCACACCGTTGGTTCAATTATGGTCGGTGTTCAAGCTAAAATTGCTTATTCGACTTTACAGATCGACAATAGTTATATGATTCTTGGCTCATCTGTTTCTGAAGAATTGTTAGTGGGAATTATTTCAACAATAATGACTGTGTTAATTCTTGTTCTTTCAGAAATAATTCCCAAAACAATAGGAGCAAACTATTGGGACAAATTAGCTCAACCAAGCACTATTATATTATCATCAATACTTCCAGTTTTTAAATACACTGGTTTGCGTTGGATTTTGCAGCTTTTTACAAGAATTGGCTCGGGTGAAAAGAGAGAGTCAATTTTTAAAAGAGAGGACATTTCAACAATTGCTGAAATTGCTGAGGAAGAGGGTGTAATTGAAGAAAAAGATTCACTATTCATTAAGAATATTGTTAAACTTCAAAATGTTAAAGTGAAAGACATAATGACACCTTTTTCTGTAATGAAAATTGCAGATCAAGATTCCACAATCAATGATTTTTACAACCAAAACAATAGTCTTGAATTTTCTAGAATACCAATATATTACCAGAATACAAATAAAATAAGCAGCTATGTTTTAAAGGATACCATTTTAGAAAAAATGATTCAAAAAAAAGGAGACCTCAAGCTTAACGATATAAAGAGAAAAATTATTAAGACAGATCACAACTCAAAAGTTCCAATTTTATTTGACAAGCTTCTAAGGGATAGGGAGCATGTGTCCTTGGTCATTGATAAACAAAAAAAAATTAAAGGTATAGTAACTCTAGAGGATATTATAGAGACTGCCTTAGGGTTTGAAATCGTAGATGAAACCGATACTGTTGTAGATTTACAATTACTTGCAAAACAACGAAAAAAATAATAATGTGATTTGAAACTAAAATACAATAGAATTGTATTCTGCATTCTATTCTTTATAAATTTATCCGCATGAAAACTTCGATTGAAATAACCCTTATGCCACTAAATGATGATTACAAATCAATCATTAAAAAATTTATAATTTCTTTGCGAGAAAGTAATTTTCAAATCCTTGAAAATCCATTGAGTACTCAAATATTTGGCGAACTTGAACCCACTATGCTAATGCTCATAGAGAAAATTAATAATATTTTTTCAGCTTGTGATGGCATTATGGTCAATTTAAAAATTGTTAAAGGAAACAGGTGTCATTATAAGCCTGATTTTTAGGATGAAAAATCAAATAAGAATAATGTTTAACTCTATTTATGAAGAGTATGATCTCATAAATAACCTCATCACTTTTGGTCTACACAAAAATTGGAAAAAACAAATTGTAGATATTTCTAAATCTTTAAATCCAAAAAGAATATTAGATGTAGCAACCGGGACTGCTGATATTGCTATAGCACTGACTAAAATCGAAAATTGTGAAATTATTGGGATGGATTTATCATCTAATATGTTAGAGATCGGGCAAAAAAAAATCAAGGAATTAGATCTTCACAAAAATGTTAAACTTGAGCTAGGGGATGTTGAAAATTTAGAATATAATGATAATTATTTCGATGTTGTAACAGTAGGTTATGGTGTGCGAAATTTCGAAAACCTAAAAAAATCTTTGGATGAAATCTACAGAGTTTTAAAGGAAAATGGAACCTTAATAATTTTAGAAACGTCAGTACCAAAAAACAGAATCATTAAGTTATTTTATAATTTTTTTACAAAATTCTATGTAAAATTAATCGGGTTATTTTTTTCCAAGAATTTCAATGCATATTCTTATTTACAGAAATCTGCATCAAATTTTCCTCATGGCCATGAGTTTATAAACATTTTAAAAAAGTCAAAGTTTACAAACACATCACAGGACTTAAAATTATTTGGAGCCTCCACAATTTACGTGGCAAATAAGTAGTGTTAACAGAGTTAACTATTTAAAACAAAATAAATTATGTAAATTAAAGTCATGGAAAATTTATCTTTTGCATGTCAAATCATAGTTGCAGCCTCTGTTTTATATATATGGATTTTTAGATACGATAACATTGTTGTTGAGTTCAAACATTATGGGTATTCGAATCTTGTGAGGAATTTTGTAGGAGCATCGAAAATCTCGATTTCCGCCATCATGTTAATGGGTATATGGTTTAGTGAAGTTCTTGTCTATGCATCTTTATCAATGGCTTTTTTCATGTTATGTGCACAAGCCTCTCATTTAAAAGTCAAAAACCCGATTGTCAAATTTGTTCCATCTTTTGTTTTTCTTTTAATGTCTTTATTTGTGGCTGCATTTAATTATGGTTTATTGTAATTAATGGAAAAGGCAATAATTCTATTTTCAGGAATTTCATTTATAATTTATGGTGTTAATTCATTCTATTCAAAAAGAATGATTAGTGAGTTTAAAAGATGGGGATACAAAAAGCATAGAAAAACAATATCATCATTGCAAATTTTGGGCGGATTGGGTTTGTTGATCGGTCTAAAAATCAATATACTTTTAATTGCATCTTCATTGTGTCTGTCAATAATGATGTTTGTTGCAATAATTGTGAGAGTCAAGATTAACGATAATGTAGCTAGAATTTTACCAGCAATTACTTACCTAATGTTGAGCTCATTAATCTTTAATTATTCACTGCAGATTGTCTAAATTTGTATTAAACAACATTCAAAATGTTAAAATATTTACCACTTTTTTTAACTGGGATTATTTCAGGTCTAATAATTTATCAATCTGCTATGATTGCTCCCTCAATTAATAAATTATTAAGTACACAAGATGCTAGCACTTACCTTCGTTTTATATGGCCCAAATTCTTTTTAATTATAGCTTTTTTGTCAATTGTCGGAGGTATTATAACACAGTTTTCAAATCAAGATCAAAGTTTTGCAAAGATTGTTTTTATTGTGTCTTTTGTACTAATGTTAACATGTTTTTTTGCCGTACCAATCATGAACGATGCAAGAGACTCTGGCAAACAAAATTTATTCTTTATTCTTCATGCAGGAAGTATGATCTTCACATTGGTTGTACTTGTAATTAATTTATTTATTCTGATTTACTGGAAATATTAATAAAATTATGTTGAAGTTTATAAAATACTTAAATATTATTTTTCTTTTTTTTTCGATCGTATTACTGGCCGCATTGTTTCTAACCGGTATATTTAATTATATAAATCTCATACTTGTCGTATTATACATAAATTCCATTATTTTGATTTCAATAAAAGATATTAATGGAATTCTAAAAAGCTTATTGATACTTATCTCTGTTACTATATTTACTTACATTTTATATGTGTTATATATACACATTGGTTTAGGCCAATTTAGTTCTCAATTTGCAACATAACTAAGGCACAGTTTTTGACTATAATTTGATATGAAAAAAATACTTATAACACTTGTCCTTGCTTTTCAATTTTCATTTTCTTTTAGCCAAGATTATATGATTGATGTAACAGCTAAAAGTAAAAATGACTACAAAATATCTGGTAAGGATTTAAATGGAAATATTGAAGGATTTGATATAGATTTAAACTTTGCTGTGGGCAATAAAATTATTTTTAATGTTAACTCACCTGGTCATCCTTTTTTAATTAAACTCAAGCCTGGAACTGGAAAGAAGAACCTTGTTGATGATGCAAACAATAATGGAATAGCTAAAGGTGTCATTGAATGGGTTCCTACAGAACCAGGGACATACTATTACCAATGTTTGAAACACAAAGGAATGGTGGGTAAAATAATTATCTCTTAGAACAAATGTTGCAGCAATATTAAGTACCATTTTAATCAAATAAATCGACATGGAAAGTCTTAACGTTTTTGGTAAAAAGCTTGAATTATGTAGTACAAATCCAATTACTGGTTTTTACAGAAATGGTTGTTGTGCTACAGGACCGAAGGATTATGGGACTCACACTGTTTGTGCGGTAGTTACTGATGAATTTTTGAAATTTTCAAAAGATAGAGGTAACGATCTAACAACAGAAAATCCTATCTATAATTTTAATGGACTAAAAAGTGGTGATAAGTGGTGTTTGTGTGTTTCCAGATGGATTGAGGCTTACAAAGCTGGGCATGCACCAAAAATAATATTAGAATCTACCAATATAAAAACGCTTGAATACATAACTTTTGAGGAGCTTTTAGATTATAAATTCTAATTTTCGTGTTTTTCGACAAACTTTTTAACATTCTCACTTGTTTTTTTTCTACTTTGAATGAAGTATTGAAATAGGTAAAGGGTAAATAAAAAAAATAAAGCAACAACAAAAGATTTCATTATTTTTTCTTTCATTCAAGTAATTTTATTCAAGTTAATATAATTAAAAATGATATTTAGTAAATTTAAAACTTGAAAACAGCACTTTTCATACTACTAATTTTGTGGGGCTTGCCTAGTACATTTTTTAGAAGTAAGTTTAGAAAGATTGTTTACCAAACAGATGATTGGAAGATAAATATTAAACCAATATTTGTTAAAGAAATAAAGGGTCTTTTATTTAATCTCTATCCGGAAAACGAGGATTATCTAAAAACACGAAACAGTTATAGAATTTACTTACTCATCTATCTATTCATATTCATAGTTTACTATTTTTACAATTAAATTTTAATTCAGTTTTGCTTAGTAAAATAAATTTTTTACACTCTATTTTTTCTTTCATTATAGTGTCAACTGTTTTTTTATTTTACTATTCCAATTCTCTTTATAATTTATTTGTAGAGGAGGATGGAATTATTGAGTATTCAACTGCTATTTTCTTGTTGTCTGTGTCAATCTACTTAATAAATAAACTTTTGAAAACTGTAAAAGTTATCTCAACAAAAAATACTGGAATTGTACTTTTTTCAATAATATTCTTTTTTGGATTTGGGGAGGAAATTTCATGGGGACAAAGAATTTTCAATATTGAAACGCCACAATTCTTTGTTGAAAACAACCTGCAATCGGAGACAAATATTCACAACCTAATGATTGGTGGCGTTAAATTGAATAAACTAATTTTCACCAACACTTTATTTTTTATTTTTTCATTTTATTTTTTGGCAATACCTTATTTATATGCCAAAAGCAATAGTTTAAAATCCATAATAAATAAATTTTCCATTGTTATCCCAAAATACAGTCAGTCTATAATTTTTATTTGTTCTTCAATTATTATATATCTTTTTGACCATGATCGCATTTCTGAAGTATGGGAATGTTTATTTGCATTTACGATGCTAATAACATCAATCAATCCACTTAATAAACAAGAAATTTATAGTTAATTTTTTTCGTAAACTTTGAAATAGTCAAGAATTAGGTAGTTAGGAAAGGCCGTGTTTCCCTCATCAACAACCCTCATGAGACCATTATTAATTACCATACACATTGGCTGGTCAGGCCAGTCATCCACAGGGATCTCAACCCCTCTGGTTTTTGTATGAACAAGCTCTCCGTCTATATACCATTTCATATCATCTTTTGTCCATTTGAATCCATAGATTCGATGTTGCGCAGATGCGTTGTACGTATCTTGAAAGTTTGGTAACACATAACTATCATCTTTTTTATCATTCCAGACACCATATATGTACCTAAAATACATTTCATCTTTTCTGTTAGTCCTAAAAAATTTTCCAAAATATTCCCAAATATCAATTTCAGGTGGCCAACGTCTGTTTTCTGAATCGTCAATAATCCAAATCGCTGGCCAGACTTTATCCCCCTTTGGAAATTTAGCTCGAACTTCTATATAAACATCCTTACTCGTTCCATTGAAATTAATTTTTTGGAGTGAATTAATCCATCCAGTTGAATAATCAAAATTGCGAGCAGGATCGTTTCCAGTGATTGCTTCCTTTTTATTAGATAGATAAAGTAGCCCGTTACTAGCATAAACATTAGCATCCTTTAAATACCCCGCATAATTGTCATTTAAAAGGTTCTCGCCACCAGTTTGTTTATTCCAGATCATTCTAATGTCTGGATTGGTATCGTGTGTTAAACCTTTCGACCATTTTGTGTTATCAAATGAATTAAAGTCGTCAATAACAACTAAATCAAAACCAGTAGGAACATACGGTGAGTCTGAACTGTTGGTGTTATTTCCTGAATTATCATCAATATTTGATTCTGAATCTCCACCATCAGAACATGAAAAAATAAGCAAACAAAAAACAATTAATTTTAACTTTTTTATCATATAGAATTGCTAACTTAATAAAAAAAAATTTATGAAAAAATATTACCTAACCATTATAGTTGCAGCGCTTTTTTATTCGTGTGCAACTGAACAAAAATCAATTGGCATGACAACATGGTCTGATGATGGAAAAGAATACAAATTTTTTCTAGGAACACAGGACGCTGTTGATATTGTATTAAATTATCATGAATTGGTAAGTAACAAGATGTATGATGAGGCGCTTCAGAGTTTTAATGATACTGCTAGCGTAACATACCAGAGTGGCAGAAAGGTCACCCCTCTTGAAATGCTAACTATGACAGAAAGGAGAGATTCATTATATGAGGCAAATAATGCTTATTATAAATGGAATTTAGTTAATGCATTCTCTGTAGATTTAGATCCAACAAGAGGTGGTGAGCACGTAAGCGCTGACTATGTTGTCACATACGATGATGGTGAAAATAAAAGAAGTTTTAATTCAATATTAAGGTTTTATATTGTTGATGGAAAAATAGTCTGGGTTAATCAATTTAATCAGTCAGTCATTGATGAATAGATTAGTTATTTTTTGAATTCCATAATCAAAGCTGTGTGAATCAGGGTTGCAACTAATTTTCCGTCCAGATTGTAAAGTTCGCCTCTCATAGTTACAATATTTTTACCCTTTTTAATTATTTCGGCAGTTGCTATCGCATCTCCTTCAAACAGAGGTCTGTGATGAATACTGTGTAAATTCGTTGAGTTGGGATATATGGTGCCGTCAGCTTCATAAATTAAAAGAAGGCTTGTCACATCATCTAACATGGAATTCATTTGTCCACCTTGAACAGTTCCTGCAGGGTTTAAAGTATTGGCAGGGAAAGAACCTTTTAATTTTAAAAACCCTTCACGATATTCTATAAATTTAAAGTTGAAAATTTTACCTGATCCACCCTTATTTTTATGAAAGGCTAAATATTTTTCAATCTCTTCTTTCATTTTATTTTGTTGTTTGATTTTAGGGTTTTATTTAAGATAAATTTAATAAAGATTGATTAGATTTATGTGTTAAAATTTAATCAAAATAAAATATGAAAAAGCTATCAATTCTTTTCTTTTCTCTATTCCTCATATCAATTAGTTCACAAGAGAATATTAAGTATCAAAAACCATCCAAAGAGATATTAGATCTTGTTGAATTTGAAAGACCCCCGTCAATATTATATGATGAAAACAAGAATTTTATGCTTTTTCTATTTAGAGATAATTATAAATCAATTGCTGAACTTTCAGCAAAGGAATTAAGACTGGGGGGGTTAAGAATTGATCCAAGAACCAATATTGGAAGTAGGGTTACTTATTATAATAACGTCAAAATTCGAAATCTTAAAAATCAAAAATCTGAGATAACTCAAGTAAAAGGCTTGCCCGAAAATCCCAAATTGAGTAATATATCTTGGTCACCCAATCAAAAAAGAATTGCTCTAACAAATACAACTGAAACTGGTGTTGAACTTTGGGTTCTAGAACTGGAAAATGGGTCAGTCACGAAACTTACAGAGTCAAATTTAAATTCAAATATTGGGAGTGTAATTAATTGGTTTTCTGACAGTGAAAACATGCTAGTTAAAATGATATCAAACAACAGAAGACCGTTAATCGATACAAATAAAATTGTCCCTGATGGACCAACAATATCTACAAATTTTGGTGAAAAAGCACAAAATAGAACATATCAAGATTTGCTTAAAAATAAGTTTGATGAGCACAATTTTGAACAACTCTCGACATCAACGATATATAAAGTTTCTATTGGTGGATCCGTTAAAAAATGGATGGATGATGGAATGTATAGAACAATATCTTTTTCACCAAATGGTGAATATGTCATGATTTCTCAAATCAATAAACCATTTTCCTATCTAGTAACATATAGCAGATTTCCAACAGAAACAAATATTTACAATAAAGACGGAGATTTTGTTTCAAACCTTCAAAAAGTTCCATTGATTGAAGAACTGCCGAAAGGATTTATGTCGGTTAGAACAGGCAAAAGAAGTTTTAGCTGGAGGCCCGATAAAGGAGCATCTCTCACTTACGTTACAGCATTGGATTCCGGAGATCCCTCAAAAAAAGTTGATTTTAGGGATGAGGTTTATGAATTAAATTATCCTTTCTCGGGCAAAGGTAAATTTATACTCAAAACAATAAATCGTTTTTCTGGCATTGATTGGGGAACTAAAGATATGGCAATCGCTTATGATACTTGGTGGAATACAAGAAATAGAAAATCTTATGTTTTTAACCCATCAAACCCAAATATTAAACCGAAAATAATCTTTGATAGAAACTATCAGGACACATACAGCGATCCAGGAAGTTTTCTTAGATCTAGAAACGAGTTTAACAGGTCGGTGCTAAAAATGCATTATGGAAATATTTTTCTTAGAGGACAAGGTTTTTCACCAGTTGGTCAATTTCCTTTTATAGATAAGGTTAATACCAAGACTTTTGAAAAAACTAGGGTTTATCAATCTAGCTACACTGATAAAATTGAAAGTATTATTGACTACGATCCAAAAAAAAATCAGCTTACCGTAAGTATTGAATCACCAAGTGAGTACCCCAACTATTATACAAAAAAAGTAAAGTCAGGAAAACTTGAAAAATTAACCAATCTAAAAAACCCTTTTTTAGAATTACAAAATGTTAAAAAAGAGAAAATAACATATCTGAGAAACGATGGAGTTGAGCTTTCAGGAATATTATATCTACCTCTTAATTACGATAAAGAAAAGAAAGAAAAAATGCCTATGATTCTTTGGGCTTACCCAAGAGAATTTAAAGACAGGCAAAGTGCATCACAGAATACTAAAAATTCAAATGAATTTACATACCCTTATTATGGTTCAATGGTTTATTGGGTAACTAAGGGTTATGTAATTTTGGATGATGCATCCTTCCCAATTATAGGTGAGGATGAAAATGAACCGAATGATAATTTCAGAAATCAATTGGTAGCAAATGCAGAAGCTGCGATTGATGCTGTCGATAAAATGGGCTACATTGATAGAAATAGAGTGGCTGTTGGAGGTCATAGCTATGGTGCATTTATGGTTGCAAATCTATTATCACACAGTAATCTTTTTGCTGCAGGAATAGCTAGAAGTGGTGCCTACAATAGGACTCTTACTCCTTTTGGATTTCAAAGTGAAGAGAGAAGTTACTGGGAGGCTCCTGATGTTTACTATACAATGTCACCATTTATGCATGCTGATAAAATGAAAACTCCATTGCTGTTAATTCATGGGGAAGATGATAACAACTCAGGCACTTATCCAATGCAAAGTGAAAGATACTTTAATGCCTTAAAGGGTTTGGGCGCTACTGTAAGATTAGTGATGTTGCCAAAAGAAAGTCATGGATACAGATCAAAAGAAAGCATTTATCATGTCTTGTGGGAGCAAGACCAATGGCTTGATAAATATGTTAAGAATAAAAAATAATCCTTTCATAATTAAGAAAATTATTTAAGTTTGCTAACACAATTATGAAATATACTTTAAAACACCCTGATACAGTTGGAGCCATAAACAGCTCTTTATGTGTTGTTCATTGCTTTGCCACACCATTTTTATTTCTAACTCAAGCCCAAACCAGTTTAGTGGAGTTATCATCAGTTCCACTATGGTGGCAACTGCTTAATTACGTTTTTATTATTGTTTCATTTTTTGCAGTCAAAAGGACTGTAAAAAACTCATCAAATGAACTCGTTAAATCTCTTTTGTGGGTATCATGGGTTTTACTTTCTGCTTTAATCTTAAATGAAGAATTTGAGATTATGCACATGCCAGAGCTTTTGACGTATTTTGCAGGAATATCACTTGCTTCATTACACATTTACAATTTAAAATATTGTCAGTGTGAAGATGAGAATTGCTGTCCTCCAAAAAAATAAAAGGCATTTTTTTAGATGGCTCTAAATCTCCTAGATTTTGTCCAATAAACCCTATTGGAATTTCCTAAAAATAATTTTTTATTTATCCTATCATTAAATTCATTTCTGATTGAATTTAACTGATCATTTCCGTTTTTTTGCTCTTTTAAATTCATAAATATATTTTTCTGCAATATTATGTAATTCATAAATATTTCACAATGATTTTAGTGTGAAAAAAATCATTATTATTTTATTAATAAACTTTCAACTTTAATCATTTAGAATTGTCAAAAAAACAACTCCATTTTTAATGATTTATTATTAAATTTCATCCAATTTTAAAAGATTGATAATTTTTAAAAATTTAATATTATTATTTCATGTATTCAACGCAGAATAAATAAATTAAATATCAATCAAAATTTAAATTTTATAAAAAATTAATCATGAATAATTCGGAAATCAGAAATGTTACAAAAGAAGTATTAAAAGGAAAATATAAAAATGTAATGTTACCTTTTTTATTGGCAACCTTATTATTGAGTTTAACTCAGCAACAAGAATTATATAGCTCTGCTTATGAAGCTTATGGCTTAAGCTATGCCTTTACTATTGGATCATTAGCCCTATTTGTTCAAGGCCCAATAAGTATTGGTTTGGCTTCATATTCACTTTCAATTGCAAATGAAAAAGAATATAGTTACACTCAAATTATTTCAGCATTTAAATATTTTTTTAAAGCATTAATTTTAGTTTTATTATTTACTATATCTTCTGCGATAGGGTTTTTATTATTATTTATTCCTGGTATTATTATAGCTCTTATGTTTTCTCAAATCTTCTATATTATGGCTGAGGATCCTCAAACTGGTGTGATAGATGTTTTCAAAAAAAGTGCAAGTTTAATGAAAAATAAAAAGCTTCAATATCTTGGTTTAATTTTGAGGTATTTCTTGTTTTTCATTTTGGGAGTTTTTACGCTTGGAATTTGGTGGCTGTGGTTGATCCCTCAAGCTTACATATCATTTGCAATTTTTTATAAAGAGCTTAAGGTATAAAATTCATATTTTTGCACAAACTAACTATTATGACTGCAAAGAGATTTTTTTTATTTTTTATTCTTCTGATTTTTCTGGGCTGTGGCAGCTCTGACGATCCCTCAGACACAAGTGGAGATAACGGAAATAATAACGGAGGAAACAATAATGGTGGAAACAGTGGAGGCAACGATGACACTAAAGATGAAACAAATTATTATTTCAGTGATTCAGGAAATGATTCCAATTCTGGTTCTCAAAAAAATCCTTGGAAGTCGTTATCAAAACTAAGTAGTAGTGAACTCAACCCTGGCGATTCCATTTTCTTTAATAGAGGAGACTCTTTTTTTGGAGAGTTGGTCGTAAATGGCTCAGGCACAACGTCAGAGCCTATAGTGTTTACATCATATGGCTCAGGAGACAAGCCAATTATTAGTGGAAAAGTAGGTGCAAGTGGTGGTGGTGATTATCAACAGGCCATTTATGTATTGAACAACGACAATATGGTTTTTGAAAATCTAGAAGTTCAAAATAATCGTCAAGCTCCTAGAACTAATATAGATAACTCTGACAGTTTTGGTATTCACATACACAACACTAGTGAAGAGACTTTAAATAATTTTGTTTTCAAGAATATGACTTTTAAAAATGTCTATGCTATAGCTCAGGTTGATCCATCTGATCAACAGGCATTCAATCAGTTTGAAGTTGCAGGAATTAGGATTTTTACAGATTGGAATAAATCCCCTATTAACAATGTTTTGGTTGAAGACAGTTATTTCACAGATTTACAAAGATTTGGAGTTCATGCCAAGCACTCCATAGGAAATAACTCGAATGATAATAGACATACAAATTTTGTTTTTAGAGGAAATGAATTCAAACAGATTGGAGGCACGTGCATACTTCCATCTCGTGTCAGAAACTGCTTGATAGAAAATAATATTTTTGATGAACCTGGTGCGAAAACCAATTCAAGAATGATCGGTAGAGGGAGTGCCGTATGGAATTGGTATGGTATCAATACTATAATCCAAAACAATCAGGCGCTAAAAATTAGAGGAATTCTAGACTCACACGGGATTCATATAGATCATAGAAACATTGACACTTTTGTTCAATACAATTATATGGAAGATTGTGAGGGAGGTTTTGTTGAAATTTTGGGAGGAAATGAGACATCAGTCTACAGATTTAATATCAGTGTTAATGACGGCTGGAGAAGCAATCCAAATTGGGCAAACAGCAATCATACAATATGGCTGAGTGATAATATTGGAGGGCAGGATGGATACAACTCTGAAAATAGTTATATATACAATAATACAGTGGTAATAAACAGGTCTTCAGATCCATATCGAACAGCTATTGATATTCAAGCAAACAATACAAGAATTTTTAATAATATTTTTTATTCAATTAATGGATCCAAAATGGGCAATAAACAAGTCAATGTAACAGATAATAACTTATCAATGACTAATAATTTATTTTTTGGGCAAGTTGACACAAGATTTAAAGACTACGATGAACAAGCAGTTTTTCAAAATCCGAACTTTTATGACGAAAACTTAGATGGAGCAAAAGGTTATCAGCTACTTGCAGGCAGTCCGGCAATTAATTCAGGAATTCCTTATTCAGGAAAATATGCTCACCCTCCCATTCCAGTGGGGGATTCTGATATTTTTTCTGATGTTGAGGCAATACCCTCAGTTGGTTTTTTTGGCCGGTCATTGACTGTGAACTCAACACCAAATATTGGAGCAAACAATGCGAAAAATGGAGAAATAACAAGTTTATATAATTTAGAAAACCCTTTAATTAAAGACTTGTTTAACAATCAAGAAATCGAACTAAAAAATGTAGACAATGACTATAAGTTTAGGTTAATTGATATTACTGGAAAAGAAAAGAAAAGTGGAACAGTCAATAGTTCAAACTCAAAAATCAAACTAGATAATGATTTAGAAAATGGAGTTTATTCAATAATTATCGAAAACGATGAAAAGAGTTTTTCACAAAAATTTATCTATAGAAAATCTGACTCATAATAATGAAATGCTTAAAATGTAAACATATATGGCAGAGATCAAAATGGACGGAATTTATTTCGTTTTTAGCAAAATGTCCAAAGTGTGGAAGTAGATTTTTGTTAAGGTATTAAACTCTTTTGATATTTAATTGTCTTTTATATAGACGGACTTGTATTAAAAAAATGATATATGGAATTATTAATAAAAAATTTAACAAAAACCTACAGTAATAAAGTAAAGGCTCTTGACAACGTCAGTTTAAAAATTGGTGTTGGAATGTTTGGGTTGTTGGGCCCAAATGGTGCAGGCAAGTCAACACTGATGAGAACGATTGCTACAATTCAATCACCAGACTCGGGCGAAATTCACTTCAATGACATTAATGTACTTGATGATCAATTATCTCTAAGAAAAATTTTAGGTTACTTACCACAATCATTTGGTGTTTACCCAAAAATGTCTGCCGAACAATTATTGAATTACTTTGCGGTTTTAAAAGGTGTAAGTGATAAAAAGGAGCGTAAAGATTTGGTTAATGAACTTTTAGAAATCACCAACTTACAAGACGTTAAGAAAAAAAATGTTGATGGATATTCGGGCGGAATGAAGCAAAGATTTGGAATTGCTCAATTATTACTAAACGATCCAAAGCTGATTATAGTTGATGAGCCAACTGCAGGATTAGATCCGGCTGAAAGACAAAGATTTTTAAATGTAATTAGAGAAGTAGGAACAAATTGTGCAGTTATTTTTTCAACTCATATCGTTGAAGACGTTAAGGAGTTATGCAATGATATGGCAATAATGAATGGAGGTAAAATATTAAAACATATAAAACCCGCGAAAGCAACAAAAGAAATTTTAGGTAAGATTTGGACAAAATCAGTTAAGAGAGATGATCTTGAGAAAGCAGAACAAAAATACAATGTACTATCGTCAAATTACAATGTAGACAACACAATTAATATTAGAGTATATTCTGATAAAAAACCTGGTGTTGGATTTAAAAAAACTGAACCTCAACTTGATGATGTTTATTTTATAGCCCTAAAAGAAGATCAAAAAAAATAATCATATGTTCTTTAATATTTTCAAAAACGAAATTAGTTATTGGTTAGACAGACCTGCTTTTTATGTTTACTCATTGATATTTTTATTCATTGCTGTAATGACTTCAGGCTCTGCAGCTGGTTTATTTGATTCGGTTACAGTCACTGTAGGTTCATCAAGAATTGTAAACTCTCCATTTGCACTTTCTGGACTTTTTGCTGGCCTAAGTACTTTGGTGATCTTTTTATATCCCTCAATAATTGGAGTGTCTGTTTATAGAGACTTTAAAAGCGAAATGCATACAATTTTATATTCTTATCCCTTTACAAAACTTGAGTATTTACTTGCAAAATTTTTTAGTGGAATATTCATTGTGCACATTATCGTGTTCTTAATTGGGCTAGGGATTGCTCTTGGATTTAATTTACCTGGAACAAATCCAGATCTTTTGACAGACTTTGATATCAAACCCTATTTTGATGCATATATTATATATGTTTTACCAAACATGTTATTTACTGGAGCGATTGTTTTCGGCATAGTTACATTCACACGTAATATTTCAGCTGGATTTATATTTGTCATTGTTATTTTAATCTTACAAGGCTTTCTTGTAAGCTTCGGACAAGAGCAGGAAAACAGGTTAGTTGCTGCTCTTCTAGATCCATTCGGCGACATGGCCCTAGATTATTATACGAGATATTGGACAGTTGCAGAACAAAATGAATTGTACATTCCCATAAAAGGAGTATTTATTTACAATAGACTTATATGGCTAACAGTTGGACTTGCTGTTTTTATTTTGATATATAAACTTTTTGCTTTTAGCCAAAACGCATTCACATTTTCATTTATAAAGAAAGACTCAGTCAGGCTTACAAAATCAAATTTTGGAGGAATTACAAAAATTGATCTTCCAAAAATTAATTTAAGTTTTTCTGGCAAAACAAAATTCAATTTATTGTGGCGTCTTTCAAGTATTGACTTTTTATACATTATAAAGAGTTGGCCCTTCATTTCAATAGTAATTGTTGGCCTGCTTCTGAACTTAGTTGGCCTTTTTGAATTAGGAAACATTTTTGGTACTGCAACATTGCCAAGGACGTGGAGAATGTTAGAGGCAGGCGCACCATTTACATTAGCAATAAATATTTGTACTTTTTTATATGCTGGTTTATTAATCCACCGATCTAGGATATCAAATGTTAACCAATTAATTGATACCACACCAACCCCAAATTGGATTTTGTTAGGTTCAAAATTTTTAGCCATAGTTAAAATGCAGATTGTGTTATTGTCCCTCATCATGATCACAGGCATTTTTTTTCAGATTTATAAAGGATACTACGACTTTCAGATTGGATTATACGTATATGAGTTAATTGTACTAAACCTTATATATTATGTCATTTGGGCTCTGTTGTCCTTTTTTGTACAAACCTTGATACCCAACCCTTACTTAGGACTTTTTGTGATGATTGTTCTATTCATTGGTATTCCTCTTACAAATATTGCAGGTATTGAACAATCAATATTTAAATACAATCAAGGTCCAGGTTTCTCATATTCAGACATGAATGGTTATGGTTCAGGACTGGAAAACTATTTTGTCTATAAAATTTATTGGTTATGTCTTGGAATTGTGTTTTACATACTTACCATTTTATTCTATAATCGTGGAATATCTAATGGTTTTAAAGAAAAATTTAAAATTGCTAGATCTAGATTTAATGGCAAAAATCCATTTTTCTTATCACTTTTCACATTGTTATTTATTTCAATTGGAGGATATATTTATTATGTAAATAATATTTTAAATGTCAGAAAATCAGCTAAGGAGAGAGAAATTGAAACAGTAGAGTGGGAAAAAAAATATAAAAAATTTGAGAGTTACAGTCAACCAAGAATTGTTTCTGTCAACATTCATGTTGACCTTTTTCCAAAATCTAGAAATGTAAGTGCATCAGGCCAATACGTTATGGTTAATAAAACAAAGGAAATAATTGATAGCATATTCTTAAATCATAATCGTGGTATTAGCACTTTTGAGTTTAGCAAAGAAAACTCTCTTGTTCTTGAGGATACAATTTATCATTTTGATATATACAAGTTAAAAGAACCATTAATACCTGGAGATTCATTAAACTTAAACTTTACTGTTAAAAACCAACCAAATACATTTTTAAGAAATAATTCACCAGTCATATACAATGGAACGTTTGTTAATAATTTTACACTCTTCCCTTCGCTTGGTTACAGTGGGGGAGAATTAAGAGACGATAAAACAAGGGAAAAGTATGGTCTTCCTCCAAATAAATTAAAACCGCATCCGTCTGATACTACCGCACTGGGAAATACATACATTTCAAACGATTCTGACTGGATCGATTTTGAAGCAGTTGTAAGTACATCAAAAGATCAAATTGCGATTGCTCCAGGTTATTTACAAAAGGAGTGGATTGAGGATGACAGGAGATATTTCCATTACAAAATGGATAGCAAAATCTTAAATTTTTATGCATTTAATTCTGCTGATTATCAAGTGGCAAGAGACAAATGGAATGATGTCAATTTGGAAATCTATCACCATAAAGGACATGAGTATAATTTAGATAGAATGATGAAAGGTATGAAAGCCGCCTTAGAGTATTGTTCAGAAAATTTTAGTCCTTACCAACACAAACAAGCTAGAATTATTGAGTTTCCTAGAACATCGGGAACATTTGCTCAGTCTTTTCCCAACACAATTCCTTTTTCTGAAACATTTGGTTTCATTGCTGATGTAGATGATTCTGATGAAGGCGGTAATGACTTTGCATTTGTTGTTACAGCACATGAGATAGCACACCAATGGTGGGCCCATCAAGTTATAGGAGCTGACGTTCTTGGTGCCACCATGCTTTCTGAAAGCCTCTCGGAATACGTTGCTCTAAAAGTCATTGAACAAGTAAATGGAAAAAATAAGATGAGGAAGTTTTTAAAAAGATCTTTAGATACGTATTTGACACAAAGAACTTTCGAAACTAAACGAGAAAATGCTTTAATGTACAATGATGGACAGGGTTATATTCACTATCAAAAGGGTTCTTTGATCTTTTATGCGCTCAGTGATTATATTGGAGAAAAAGTTTTAAATGAGACGCTTTCGAAATATGTAGATAAAGTTGCATTCCAATCACCTCCCTACACGACATCAATTGAATTGGTTGATGATTTGAGAGAAGTGATTCCTGATTCTCTCAATTATGTAATCAAAGATATGTTTGAAACAATCACTTTATATGAAAATAGAGTCTTAAAAGCAGAATCTAAAGAATTAGAAAGCGGAAAATATCAAGTTGAT
>TARA_B100000963_G_scaffold343417_1_pt1 | contig 22606 bp, 27 predicted proteins | sample TARA_B100000963 | Tara Oceans TARA_B100000963 (sample SAMEA2622097) | marine metagenome | biome: marine biome (ENVO:00000447); feature: surface water layer (ENVO:00002042); material: "saline water (ENVO:00002010), including plankton (ENVO:xxxxxxxx)" | depth 5 m | reverse complement strand
ACCCTCTCCTTAAAAGGGAGATGCTCTACCAACTGAGCTACCAAATCGTTTAATATTTAAGGTCGCAAATATACATGCAAAAATTTATAAACCATTGCGTTAATGATTAAATTTATAATCAATTTATTTCGTTTTGAATACTGTTTTTCTCTTAGGATATATGGGTTGTGGTAAAACTATTCTTGGTAAGGCACTTGCTTCTCAGGTAAACTACCCTTTTCTTGATTTAGATAAAAAAATTGAAGAATATGAAAATAAATCAATTCATAAAATTTTTGAATTAAAAGGTGAGTTATATTTTCGTCAAATTGAAAGAAAAATTTTACTTGAATTAATAAATTCTTCGATTCCAAAAATTATTTCTTTAGGGGGAGGTGCACCTTGCTATTTTACAAATATGAATGATATAATAAACTCGTCTCACCAGTCCATATATTTTCATGCAAGTGTGGACAATCTGGTTAATAAATTATATAACAATTGTCAAACAAGACCATTGATCTCGCACATAAAAAATAAAATTGATTTGAAAGAATTTATTTCAAAACACCTTTTTGAAAGATCTTTATTTTATGAAAAAGCGACTATTAAAATTAGCGTTGACAATAAATCAATTCCTGAAATAATTGGAGAAACTTTACTTTCATTAGACTAAATATATACCTTTCTTTTTTCCATTTAAATTAACCTTAACAGTCTCATTGACAGAAGTGGAGAGAGATATTCCTTTATAATCTGCTTTAATTGGAAATTTATTATGTTCTCTATTTACCAAAACAGCTATTTTTATTTGTTTTAAATAAGCCGTTAAAAGAAACCTTAAGGAATATGCAAGAATGAACCCTGTATTCAGAACATCATCAACAATTACTATACTTTTATTTTCTAATTTTTCAACTCCAAATTCAAAAGAAATTTTGTTTCGAGGATTCTTTTTATCTATCCCCAATCTTAAGGTTATAATTTTTAATTTACATATGCTACGCAATATCTTTTCGATTTTTTTTGCAAAAACAGAACCATTTTCAGAAATTCCAACAAGAAAAATTTCATCATTTTTTATGTTGGATTCAAATATTTGGTAGGCAATTCTTTTAGTGCAATAATCAATTTTTCTTTCGTCAAAAATCAAATTTTCGTCTTTTAGCATATTCTTTTCTTAATTTAAGTTAAAAATTTATCAAGATTTCTTCTTTCTTTTTTTGTAGGTCTTCCCTCACCTTTTTTTCTTGAATTATTTAATTTAGAATGCAATATATTTTTAGTATTAATCTCTTTTTTAAGCCTATAAATATCAACCAATTTATTTCCTACTCTTGATTTTGGAAAATCAAGAGCCTTAAATTTATCAATCTTATCCTTTTTTTTAATTTCTATTACATCATTAACTAACACTTCATGTGATGCTTTTACTTTTTTTCCGTTCACAGTCACGTTTCCGCTTTTGCAAGCTATTGTTGCCTTATTTCTAGACCCAAAATATCTAACCTTCCATATGTATAAGTCAATTCTCAATTTTATAAATTAATATTAAATTTGTGTAAATTAAACATAAATGATCAAATTAAAAATTGAACATTGTATTTATGATAGTGTTAAACTCTATTATTTATTTCTCTTAATTTTAATTAATGTATCTTGTAGGCCCAATGACGAAGAGGATACTGAACCACCAAGGGATTACCTAGAACAGTCATTAGAAGATGACCAACTAATTACCCAATACTTAAAGACACATTACTTTAATTATTATGATTTTAACACAACATCTGAGGATGATAAAGAAATTATTATTGACACAATAACTTCCGTTAATTCTAATTTCAAATCGTTGTATGATTTTGCTATCAAAACCACCGTTCCTTTAGTTTCTAACACAGGACAAATTATAGAACACAAGTTGTATCATATAATTGTCAAAGAAGGAATCAGAACAAACGACAGACCTAGCATAGTCGATTCAGTGTACCTTTCATACAAAGGTAAATTGTTAAATGGAATTGAGTTTGACAAAAAATTGAATCCAGTCTGGTTTGATACGGCTAATGTAATTAGAGGTTTCAGATATGGATTACAATATTTTTCACCTGGCATTTTTTTTCAAAGAGAGAATGGAACTGTTGACTTTGATAAATTTGGTAGAGGATTGATATTTATGCCCTCAGGATTAGGATATTTTAATAGTGCTCAGACAAGTATTCCAAATTATTCTCCTTTGATTTTTGAGATTTCTGTATTTACTATAAATAAATCTGACCATGATAGTGATGGTGTTTTATCAATCAATGAGGATCCTAACTTGGATGGTAATCCTTATAATGATGATACTGATGAAGACGGAGTGATTAATATGTACGATGAAGACGACGATGGAGACGGAATATTAACTAAAGATGAGTTAGATGGAAATGATCCTGACAATTTACCAGATGACTCAAACAATGACGGAATCCCAAATTATCTTGACAAAAACACGTAGTATTTTATAATTTTTTCTTTTTCAGGTTGTATGTTAAGCTTATTGACCATAATTTTGGTCTTATATCTGAATATGCCTTGATATCAATGTTATTATCGTCTAAAATTTCAATTTCGTTATCAGTAAATCCCCTTTCAAATCGGAAACCTAATCCAAATTTTCCTACCTCAACCCTTAATCCAATTTGAAGTCCCATTGTAAGGTTATTTGTATAATCTCCAAAATTTAATGATTCACTTTTAATTGAAATTATATTCTGAAAAATTGGACCTGTAAAAATCGATAAAGGACCTAAAAAATTGTATCCGACTAAAATTGGCATTTCTATTTTATTGATCTCTATCTTATCCAAAGACTGAAGATCCGATTTATTTTGACTTATTTGTAATTCAGGTCTTATGAAAAAGTCAACCATTTTTAATTGTACAAACATCCCTAAATGAGCACTTGCAATAGAGTTTGTATTAATCTGATTTTTAAAGGAGCTTGTGCTTTTTGTTTCTCCAAAATCATCAAAATTAATACCGATCTTTATCCCATAATTAAGCTGGCAGTGTAATTTGTTAGTAGCCAAGTTAATGATTAGAAAAAATAAAAAAAATAGCGAACAATTTTTTTTCACTTTCTTGACAAAACTTTCTCTACAGCACTTATAATTGCTTTAGAATTTAAACCATATTTATCCATCAACTTTGATGGGGATCCAGATTCGCCAAAAGTATCATTAGTAGCAACAAATTCTTGAGGTACAGGGTCATTTTTTGTTAAAACTCTAGAGATACTTTCTCCCAGCCCTCCTAGATAATTGTGTTCCTCTGCCGATACAAGGCAACGACTTTTTTTTATTGAATTTAGAATTATTGCTTCATCAATTGGTTTAATAGTGTGGATGTTTATAATCTCCGCTGATATCCCTAAATCACTAAGCTTTTGTCGAGCCAAAACCGATTCCCAAACTAAGTGACCGGTTGCAACAATGGTAACATCTTTCCCCTCACTTAATAAAATTCCTTTACCAATATCAAATTTTTCATCTAAATTTGTAAAATTTGGGACTTTAGGTCTTCCAAATCTTAGATAAACTGGGCCCTTATGATCAGCTATTTTAATTGTTGCTAATTTGGTTTGGTTGTAATCACAAGTATTTATTACAGTCATCCCAGGTAACATTTTCATTAGACCAATATCCTCAAGTATTTGATGTGTTGCTCCGTCTTCTCCTAAAGTTAATCCTGCGTGTGAGGCGCAAATTTTTACATTTTTTCCTGAATATGCAATTGACTGTCTAATTTGATCATAAACTCTTCCAGTAGAAAAATTTGCAAATGTGCCCGTGAAAGGTATTTTACCACCAATTGTGAGTCCTGCCGCAATACCCATCATATTAGCCTCTGCAATTCCAACTTGAAAAAATCTATTCGGATTTTCTTTTTTAAATTGATTCATCTTTAAAGAACCTGTTAGATCTGCACATAATGCGACGACATTTTTATTTTTTCTTCCCAATTCTGTAAGTCCGTCACCAAATCCAGATCTTGTATCCTTTAATTCTGTGTAAGTAAATTCCCTCATTTAATTATTTTAGTAATCACCAAATGTCTCTGGATTCTGTGATAAAGCAACCTTAAGTTCTTCATCGTTTGGAGCTACACCATGCCATTCATGAGTATTCATCATAAAATCAACCCCATTTCCCATTTCAGTTTTTATAAGTAAGCAAACTGGCGAATTTTTATTTGTTTCTTTTTTCGCTTGATTCAATTTTTTAATAATTGATTTGAGATTATTACCCTTTTTAATATTAATAACTTTCCATCCAAATGCCTCAAATTTAATTTTTAAATTTCCCATGGGTAAAACATCATTTGTAGATCCATCAATTTGTTTACCATTCAAGTCAACACACAAAATTAGATTATCAATTTTTTTTGCAGCGGCAAACATTATGGCTTCCCAATTCTGACCCTCTTGAAGTTCACCATCCCCAACCAACACATACACAAGTTTACAATCCTTATTTAATTTTTTAGATAATGCACTTCCAATTGCTACTGATATTCCTTGTCCAAGAGAACCAGAGGCAATTCTTATACCAGGAAGTTTTTCGTGTGTTGTTGGGTGTCCTTGCAATCTCGAATTTAATTTTCTAAAAGTATCGAGTTCATTAATAGGAAAGTATCCTCTCCTAGCTAACACACTATAAAAAACAGGTGAAATATGTCCATTTGACAAAAAAAATAAATCTTCGTTTCTACCATTCATGTCAAATCTGTCATTTAAATCTAAAACTTCATTGTAAAGAGCAACAAAAAATTCAGCACAACCAAGTGATCCCCCAGGGTGCCCAGAATTTACGGAGTGAACCATCCTTAAAATATCTCGCCTAACCTGTAGAGTGAGTTTTTCCAGATGAACTATTCTTGACATATTTATTTTTGTATTGTAAATTTAATTTTTTAGATTAATTTCATTCAATCAATGACCATCTATTTTGAAAAGATTACGAACAATTTTTGTTCATTATTTTAAATTACTAGGGTTTCCTGAAAAATATGGAATTTAAATTAATCAAAAAAGATATACGTTCTAACGCTCGAGCAGGTGTTTTAAATTCTTCAGTAGGAAAAATAGAAACACCCATCTTTATGCCTGTTGGTACACAAGCTTCAGTCAAAGGTATTGATCAAAAAATATTGAAGGAACAAATTGATTCCAAAATTATTTTGACCAATACTTATCATTTATTTTTAAGACCTGGCACTAACGTAATTAAAAATGCGGGGGGGATTCATAAATTTATGAATTGGGACAGGATAATACTAACTGATTCTGGTGGATACCAAGTATACTCACTTTCTAATAAAAGAAAAATTACAGAAAGAGGTGTGTTATTCAACTCACACATAGATGGAAGAAAGCATTTGTTAACTCCTGAGTCGGTGATAGAAATACAAAGGGAAATTGGAGCAGATATAATAATGGCTTTTGATGAATGTCCCCCATATCCATCAAAATTTGAATATGTGAAAAGTTCAATGCAACTTACGCACAGGTGGCTAGATAGATGTATAGAAATGCATAAAAACACCCCTTTTTTGTTCGGCAAAAAGCAAATTTTATTTCCAATCATTCAAGGAGGAGTTTTTAATGAATTAAGAAAAGAATCAACGAATTATGTTTTGAATAAATTTGCCAAAGGATACGCGGTCGGTGGACTGTCTGTTGGAGAACCAAACGAAGAAATGTATAAAGTTACGGATTTGGTTTGTTCAATTCTACCATCTGACAAACCAAGATATTTAATGGGAGTTGGTACACCTGTAAATTTATTAGAAAATATTTCAAATGGAATTGATATGTTTGATTGTGTAATTCCTACTAGAAATGGAAGGAACGGTATGCTATTTACCTATGATGGGATTATTAACATTAAAAACAAGAAATGGAAAAATGATCATTCAAAAATTCAAACTGAGGATAATAAAAAATCAGAGAATCAGTACTCCAAAGCTTATCTCAGACACCTTTTTATGGCAAATGAAATTCTTGGTGGACAGATTGCCGCCTTACATAACTTGAATTTTTATAAAAATCTATTAAAAACTGCAAGGCAGAAAATACTAAATGGGGATTTTTCATCATGGAAAAATGCTATATTAAAGACATTAAATACTAAGATTTAGATGCTTAAAATTTTGGATACTTACATAATCAAAAAATATTTAACAACTTTTTTTGTTTCTCTTTTTTTATTTATACCAATAGGTATTATGGTTGACGTGGCTGAGAGGATAGATAAGTTTAAAGAAAATGAGATACCGTTTTCTGAAATTATCAGTTATTACTTAGATTTTATGTGGTATTTTGGAAATTTACTTTTCCCAATCCTATTATTTTTATCTGTAATCTGGTTTACATCGAAATTAGCAAATAATACTGAAATTATTTCAATATTAAGCTCCGGCGTGTCGTTTTCAAGGTTTCTAAGACCATACTTTTTTTCTGCTTTATTGATTGCCAGCATATCTTTTTATTTAGGGATGTTCGTTGTTCCTAAAGCAAGTAGGGGATTTAATGAATTTAATTATAAGTATCTTAATAAAAAAGCAGAAATTAGAAATACATCTAGAGTATTTAAACAAATCTCAAAAAATGAATTTGTCTACGTGAGTAGTTACAATCCTACTAGAGAAAGAGCTATGAATTTTACTCTTGAACATTTTGATAATGAAAAATTAAAATTTAAAATTATGGCACAATCAATCAGATGGATTAAATCTGATTCGGTTTTTCGTCTTTTAAATTATAAAAAGAGGATTATTTATGAGGACGAAGAAATTTTAATTAAAAAAAAATCAATTGATACCATATTTAATTTTAACATTCAAGATTTATCACCCCTAAATTATGAAGCTGAAACTTTGACTTTATTTGATTTAAACAAATTTATTGATTCTGAAACTAAGTCAGGATCAAAACTAATTAATAAACATTTATTAGTTAGACACAAAAGATATAGCTTACCGTTTTCTGTATTTGTTCTCACTCTTATATCTGTGTCTGTTTCCTCAGTAAGAAGAAGAGGAGGAATGGGTATTAATCTTGCTTTGGGTATTCTTATGGGTTTTTCATTTATTTTTATTGATAAGGTATTGGTTGTTTTAGTAAATAAGTCAAATTTTTCTGCCGCGGTGGCTGCTTGGTCCCCTATAATATTTTTTGGCAGTATGGGATTGTATCTAATGAGATATGCGAAAAAATAATTTCAAGAATTTAATCCATTTACATTTTTTGATTTTTTTATGGGGCTTCACTTCAATTTTTGGAGCTTTAATTGATCTTAATCCAATTTTTATTGTTTGGCTAAGATTAGCGATTGCATCAATTTTAATTTTTATTTATTTATTTTTTTTTGATGTTAATTCGTTGAAAATAAGTAAACCCAGTTTTTTAAAATTTTTACTTGGAGGCTCCCTAATATCAATTCATTGGTATTTATTTTTCTACTCAATAAAAATCTCTTCCATTTCACTGACCTTATCGATTTTATCAACAGCATCCTTGATGACTTCTTTTTTGGAGCCAATTTTTTATAAAAGACCTTTTAAAATTCATGAACTATTATTCGGCTTAGTTGCAATACTGGGACTATTACTTATTTTTGGCACACAGTCTGAAAATTACTTGGCCATAGTTTTATCACTTATTTGTACTTTATTGTCGGTTTTATTTTCTCTCCTAAATGGACATTTGGTTCAAAAATATTCATCCATCCAAATTTCTTTTTATGAACTTATTTTTGGTTTATTAATAATTTCGTTCATAATAATATCATCTAAATATGAATTATCAAAACTACATTTAATTAATTCTTCAGAATGGATTTATATTTTTATTTTAGGATCATTATGTACTGCGTATGCATTTGTAGCATCCACTTATATTCTAAAATTTATAACACCTTATACTATGATGATGTCTTTAAATCTTGAACCTGTTTATGGAATCCTATTTTCATTGATAATTTTTGGAGAAAAAGAGTATATGGGTATTCAATTTTACATTGGATCTATTTTTATATTATTTAGTGTTTTTGGAAATATTTTGTTGAAGTATAAAAAAATCTCCTGAAAATTATAATTTTACAAGTAATTTGTAAGTATGGAATATTTAGATTTTGAATTGCCAATAAAAGAAATCCAAGAACAGTTATCTAAGTGTGAGATAATTGGAAGCGAAAGCGATATAGATGTCACCGACACATGCAGCAAGCTGGAAATAAAGTTAAAAAAAACCAAAGAAAAAATATATGGTAATTTATCTCCATGGCAAAGAGTACAACTATCTAGACATCCATCAAGACCATATACATTAGATTATATAAAAGCTTTATGTGGAAATTCATTTTTGGAACTTCATGGAGACAGAAATGTAAAGGACGATAAAGCTATGATTGGAGGTTTAGGAAAGGTCAAATATCAAACTTTTATGTTTATTGGAACTCAAAAAGGTTATAATACTGTCACACGAAAATATAGAAATTTTGGAATGGCAAATCCTGAAGGATACAGAAAAGCTTTAAGATTGATGAAATCAGCCGAAAAATTTAATATCCCTATTATATGTTTAATTGATACTCCGGGTGCTTATCCAGGGCAAGAAGCTGAAGAAAGAGGGCAGGGCGAGGCTATAGCTAGAAATATTTTTAATATGCTTTCAATCAAAGTTCCTATTATTACCATAATCATTGGAGAAGGAGCGTCTGGTGGTGCTTTAGGAATTGGAATAGGTGATAGAATTTTAATGTTAGAAAATACTTGGTATTCAGTTATTTCTCCTGAATCATGTTCATCTATATTGTGGAGGAGTTGGGAGTATAAAGAAAGAGCGGCTGAATCTTTAAAGCTCACTGCCCAAGATATGAAAAAATCAAAATTAATCGATAAAATAATCAAAGAGCCTCTTGGTGGAGCTCATCAAAATAGAAAAAAAATGTTTACAATTGTCGGCAATGAAATCACCAAATCGTTTTTAGAACTCGATAAAATACCGTCGAAAGATTTAATTAACTTTAGGAGAACGAAATTTGAAAATATGGGAGTTTTTAAGAGTTAATAAAAACATTTATAAGTATTAACAATTTTTCAATAATTATAAACACTTGCTGTTGATTTTTTTTAACACATTAAATTTTCTAAACAAAAATTTGATCATACTTTTTTTTACATTTAAATGTGGAAAGAAGTAAACAATTATTGTCATCTGAAAATATCAACAAAGGAATTTTCAACATCGAATCTGGTAGGATTCCTCCCCAGGCTTTGGACCTCGAAGAGGCGGTTCTCGGAGCTATGTTAATAGATAAAAAAGGTGTTGACGAAGTAATTGATATCCTCCAAATAGATGCTTTTTATAAAGAATCCCACAAAAAAATATTTGAAGCAATATATAGTTTATTTCAATCATCTGAGCCGGTTGACCTTCTAACAGTGTCAAGTAAGCTTAGAAAGATGGGAGTACTTGAGAAAGTAGGCGGAGATTTTTATCTCGTTCAACTTTCAAAAAAAGTTTCAACTTCTGCAAATATCGAATTTCATGCTCGAATTATACTCCAAAAATTTATACAAAGGTCATTAATAAGAATTTCAAATGAAATCATTGAAAATTCCTTTAAAGATTCCGTTGATGTTTTTGATTTATTAGATGAAGCTGAATCAAAACTATATGAGATTACCCAAGGGAACATTAAAAGATCCTCCGAAACGGCTCAAAGTCTTGTTATTCAAGCAAAACAAAGAATTGAAGACATTTCAAACAAAGATGGTTTAAGTGGAGTAGCAACAGGTTTTGATAAACTTGATTTATTAACTTCAGGATGGCAACCAAGTGATCTAATTGTTATAGCTGCAAGACCCGGAATGGGGAAAACTGCTCTCACTCTTTCAATGGCAAGGAATATTGCTGTTTTAAAAAAAACTCCAGTAGCTTTTTTTTCACTTGAAATGTCTTCTGTACAATTAATTACAAGACTGATTTCAGCTGAAACTGGATTAACATCTGAAAAACTTAGAACGGGAAAACTTGAAAGTCATGAATGGGAACAATTAAATGTTAAGGTTGGCGATTTAGAAAAAGCACCACTTTATATCGATGATAGCCCTTCTTTATCTATTTTTGATCTTAGAGCAAAAGCTAGACGTTTGTCCTCAAAACATGGAATTCAATTGATAATTGTAGATTACTTGCAGTTAATGACCTCTGGGACAACTAGTAAAACAGGAAACAGAGAACAAGAAATATCATCAATATCAAGAAATTTAAAGGCTCTCGCTAAAGAACTAAATGTACCTGTTATTGCCTTATCTCAATTATCTAGAGCTGTTGAAACAAGAGGTGGTACAAAAAGACCAATTTTATCAGATTTGAGGGATTCAGGAGCAATTGAACAAGATGCAGATATTGTTTCATTCATTTATAGACCAGAATATTATGGCATTGATGAGTGGGATGACGATGATAGATCTTCATCAGAAGGACAAGCCGAATTTATAGTTGCAAAACATAGAAATGGAGGATTGGACACAATAAGACTTAAATTCACTCCACAACTTGGAAAATTTGAAAACCTAAATGAGTTAGATTTATTATCTGAATATCCCTCAAAAATAAATGAAGTTAAGAAAAGGAGGGATCCTACAGGCGGCGGATTAGATGATAGTGATAATTTAACTCCTTTTTAGATTTTTATTTCACTTTTTCTATGATTTTACTAAAAGTATCGGGATGATTCATGGCTATATCTGACAAAACTTTTCTATCTAAGTTAATTTTGTTAGATTTCAAGCTGGATATCAACTTTGCATAGGACATCCCATGTAATTTTGCAGCAGCATTTATTCTAACAATCCATAATAATCTAAAAGTCCTTTTTTTGTTTCTTCTGTCTCTGTATGAATATAGCAGCCCCTTTTCAACTGCGTTTTTAGCTACTTTCCAAACATTTTTTCTTCTACCATAGTAGCCTTTAGCTTTTTTTAAGATTTTCTTCCTTTTATTTCTCGAGGCAACTGAATTCTGTGATCTTGGCATTTTTTATAATTTAAATTTAAAATAATTTATCTCAATCTTAACTGTTGTTCAATGTTACGTATATCAGCTTTATTTACTAGGGTTGAATGAGTTAACTTCAACTTCCTTTTTTTTGATTTTTTCGTCAAAATATGATTTTTAAATGCATGTTTCCTTTTTATTTTACCAGTGCCAGTTGTCTTAAATCTTTTTTTCGCACTTGATTTGGTTTTCATTTTTGGCATAATTTCAATTATTTAATTTTTTTTGGATTAATAAACATAATCATTCTTTTGCCCTCCAATTTAGGCATTTGTTCTACTTTTCCGAAGTCTTCTAAATCTTGTGCCAGACGTAATAACAAAATTTGCCCCTGCTCTTTAAAAATAATTGATCTTCCCTTAAAGAAAACAAAAGCCTTTAGTTTTGCACCATCCTTTAAAAATTTTTCTGCATGCTTTTTCTTAAATAAGTAGTCATGTTCGTCAGTTTGAGGTCCAAATCGAATTTCTTTTATAAAGACTTTAGTTGTTTTTGATTTTAGAACCTTATCTCTTTTCTTCTGTTCATAAAGAAACTTCTTGTATTCAAGGACTTTACATACTGGTGGAATAGCTTTACCTGAAATTTCTACCAAATCTAATTCGAGATCGTTGGCTATTTGAAGTGCTTTTTGCTTTGAATACACCCCGGTTTTAACGTTTTCCCCAACTAACCTAACCTCTGTTGCTTTTATTTTCTCGTTGATAAGATGTGGATCTTCTTTTATTATCCTACCAGGTCTCTTACTTCTTTTTCTTCGTATTGCTATGACAAATAATTTAAATTAAACTTGAATTAGATTGCTCTTTTTGATTTCTGTAGATAATATTTTAACAAAAGTTTCAATTGTTAAGGTTCCTAAATCACCGTCAATTCTGTGTCTTACAGACACAACGTTGTCTTTCATTTCTCTCTCACCAACAACTAACATGTATGGATATTTTTTTAATTGAGCTTCTCTAATTTTTTTTCCTACAGTTTCGCTTCTATTATCAATCAGTGCGCGAATTTCGTTAATTTTCAGCTTATTTAAAACTTTTTGTGCGTATTTTTCATACTTTTCAGAAAGGGTTAGAATTATTAAATGATCTGGAACTAACCATAAAGGAAGGTTTCCGCCTGAATGTTCCAGCAAAATTGCGACAAACCTCTCTAAACTTCCAAAAGGAGCTCTATGAATCATTACCGGACGCATATATTCATTGTTTTTTGTTTTATATTTTAAATCGAATCTTACAGGTAAATTATAATCGACTTGGATAGTTCCTAGCTGCCATTTTCGGCCTAGGGCATCTTTTACCATAAAATCCAATTTGGGGCCATAAAATGCAGCTTCACCGTATTTTATATTATAATCCAGTTTTTTTGAATCAGCTGCCATCAAAATAGCTTTTTCTGATAAATTCCAATTTCTTTCAGAACCTATATATTTCTCTGGATTATTAGGATCTCTTAAAGAAACTTGAACAGTAAAAACATCAAAACTTACTGCTTTAAAAACATATGTCACTAAATCTATAACTTTTATGAACTCTCTTTCTAATTGATCAGGTGTGCAAAAGATATGTGCGTCATCTTGAGTAAAACCTCTAACTCTTGTTAATCCATGGAGTTCACCGCTTTGTTCGTACCTATATACTGTTCCAAATTCTGCGTATCTCACAGGAAGATCTTTGTAGCTCCAATTCTGTGAATTATAAATTTCACAATGATGAGGACAATTCATAGGTTTTAAGAGAAAAGTTTCTTTTTTCCTCGGAGTCTCTATCGGCTGGAAGCTATCCATACCATACTTTTCAAAGTGACCAGATGTTTCATATAATTCTTTTTTTCCAATATGAGGAGTTTCAACCATTTTATAGCCAGCTTTATCTTGAGCTTTTTTTAAAAAACTTTGTAATCTATTTTTTAAATCAGTTCCTTTTGGAAGCCATAGTGGTAATCCTAAACCAACTTTGTTACTAAATGTAAAAAGGTTTAATTCCTTACCAATCTTCCTATGATCTCTTTTATTAGCTTCCTCTAGTAATGTTAAATATTCTTTTAAAAATTTTTGCTTTGGAAATGAAATCCCATATATTCTGGTGAGTTGCTTATTATTTTCATCTCCTTTCCAATATGCACCTGCGATGTTGGTTAATTTTATAGCTTTTACCAATCCCGTGTGGGGAATGTGACCTCCTTTGCACAGATCACTGAAGTCCGAGTGATCACAGAATGTAATTTCACCATCATTTAAATTCTCAATCAACTCAAGTTTATAGGGATTTTTTTCTTTTTTGTAAAATGCCTGTGCATCTAGTTTTGATAGAAGTTTCATCCTAAATTCACTTTTTTGCGAAGCGAAAAACATGAATTTTTTTTCAATTAGAGGGAAATCATTCTCAGATATAGTTTGATCACCTAAATCAAAATCATAATAAAAACCATTTTCGATCGAAGGTCCTATGGTAAGTTTTACTTTAGGATAAAGACTCAAGACAGTTTGCGCAAGAATATGTGCTGATGAATGCCAAAATGCCAATTTTCCCTCGTCATCATTCCATGTATAAAAATTTAATTCTCCACTTTTTAAAATCTCTGTTGATAATTCTATCTTGGTACCATTGAAATTAGCAGATAATACATTTCTCGCAAGACTCTCGCTTATGTCTTTAGCAATGCTATATGCAGAAATTCCTTTTTTATATTTTTTGGTGGATCCGTCTTTGAGAGTTATTTCAATCATTTTTAAAGGTAAAATATAACATATAAATTTGCACTTGTAAATACAATTTAATCTTTTTTTACTTTTCCAATTAGTGATTTAACTAAATCTTTTATTCCGAAATAGCCAGCTGCGACAGCAGTAGTTGAAAGAAAAATTCCAAATAATAGAACAGGAAGAAAAAGAACATTTTCTTTATTTTTAAAAGCCTGCATAATTATAATAGGAGAGACAAAACATAGAATTATAAAGTAAAAAATTTTACGTAATGATTTTTTAAAAAGAACAATATTCATTTTACTTGATGGTTTTCTAAAACTTCCCTTATACTACCGTATTCATCGAACAACTTAGAGGCTTGATTTATTGATACATTAAAAGTTTCTCCAATTATTCTGATTGCCCTCTCTTTAAGTTTATTGTTATTTGTTTGCATATCTATCATTTTGTTTCCTTTAATATGACCCAATTTGACCATAGCGGAGGTGGTTATCATATTCAAAATCATTTTTTGAGCTGTACCTGCTTTCATTCTTGTACTTCCCGTTATAAATTCTGGTCCAACTATGACTTCAATTGGAAACTCTGAAAATTTTGATAATGGAGTTTTATGATTACAAGAAATAGATCCGGTCATAATACCATTATTATTGCATGATTTAATACCCTCAACTACATAAGGGGTAGTTCCAGAAGCAGCAATTCCAATTACAAAATCTTTTTTATCTATTTTTCTATCACATAGGTCTTTCCAAGCTTGGGTTTTTGAATCCTCTGCATGTTCAATACTTTGATATAAAGCATCAGTCCCACCTGCTATTATTCCATTAACTTTCCAATCAGGTGTTCCAAATGTTGGTGGACACTCTGATGCATCTAAGACACCTAATCTTCCGCTTGTACCAGCACCTAAGTAAAATAATCTACCTCCCGATGAAAGTTTGATTACTAAGGCATCTACAAGCTTGCACACTAATGGAAGAACCTTTTGAACTGAAGGACAAATTTTTTTATCTTCATCATGAATAGACTTAACTAATTCGGTTGTGGAAAGATTTTCTAAGTTATCATACAATGAGTCTTGTTCAGTAATTTTATATATTGACATATTTGTTGTTTAATTAGGATTTATTTTCTATTTAAAAAATCTAATTTTTGATCCAAATTGTCTTTGATGAGGTTTAAAAATTTTTGGGTATTTAAATAATGATTTGAATTTAGATCTTCTTTATGAACTAGTAGGGCTAAATCTTTAGTCATGAAACCGTTCTCAACAATTTTTATACAAACTTCTTCTAATAAAAAGCAAAACTTCTTAAGTTTTGAATTTTTATCAATTTTAGCCCTATGATCTAGCCCACGAGTCCATGCAAAAATTGAAGCTATTGGATTCGTAGAAGTTGGTCTTCCTTTTTGGTGCTCTCTGTAGTGTCTAGTCACTGTTCCATGAGCTGCCTCTGCTTCAAGAGTTTTTCCATCAGGTGTTACAAGGGTGGATGTCATTAATCCTAAAGATCCAAATCCTTGAGCAACAGTATCGGACTGAACATCACCATCATAGTTTTTGCAGGCCCAAACAAAACCACCTTTCCATTTCATAGCTGCTGCTACCATGTCGTCAATGAGTCTGTGTTCATAAAAAATTCCAATTTTTTTAAACTTTTCTTTAAACTCATTTTCGTAAACATCATGAAAAATATCTTTAAACCTACCGTCGTATGCTTTCAATATTGTGTTTTTTGTTGATAAATACAGCGGCCATTTTTTTGAAATAGCTTGATTCATACATGATCTTGCGAATCCATAAATTGAGGATTCTATATTGTACATAGCCATAGCTACTCCATCTTCTTGAAAATTGTAGACTTCCCATGTTAGAGGATCATCTCCATTTTCGGGTGTAAAAGTCATTGTCAAAGTTCCTTTACCGTGGGTGACAATGTCGGTTGCTTTGTATTGATCTCCAAATGCGTGTCTTCCAATGCATATAGGTTTGTCCCAACCTTGAACATATTTTGGTATATTTCTCATTATAATAGGTTCCCTAAAGACAGTCCCTCCTACAATATTTCTAATAGTTCCATTTGGTGAACGCCACATTTTCTTTAGTGTATATTCCTGAACTCTTTGTTCGTCTGGTGTAATTGTTGCGCATTTAATACCAACATTATATTTTTTAATTGCTTCTGCAGCATTTACAGTTACTAAATCATTAGTAAAGTCCCTATTCTTAATTCCCAAATCAAAATACTTTATTTCAATATCCAAATAGGGGAGTATTAATTTTTCTTTTATGAATTTCCAGATTACTCTAGTCATTTCATCCCCATCCATTTCTACTACAGGATTTTTAACTTTAATTCTTTTTACCATTTTAATAATAAATATTAAAAAAAGTCGCCTCAGCGACTCTATCTATAATTGACGTTCTTTAATCTTTGCTTTTTTACCTCTTAACTTTCTAAAATAAAAAATCCTAGACTTTCTCACTTTTCCTTTTTTATTGATTTCAACCCTTTGCAGAGTAGGCATATTCATGGGAAATATTCTTTCAACTCCTATAGTACCTGACATTTTTCTAATGGTAAAGGTTTTATTTAAACCTTGACCCTTGACTTGTATAACAACACCTTTAAAAAACTGAGTTCTAACTTTTTCTCCCTCACGAATTTCATAATAGGCAGTTATCGTGTCGCCTGCTTTAAATGAAGGAAAATTTTTGTCTTCAATTAGTTCTTCTTGTATACTTTTTACAATCGAATTCATGCTGTAAGCTTATATAAGATCGCAAAAGTACAATTATTTTTTTGTCAAAACAATATTATATAATTATTATGTTGACAGGTCAAGCTTTGTTTTAAATTAAATTTGGGCGGTGTTTTTTTGTTCTTTCTAAAGATTTTTTCTCTCTCCACTTTTCAATCGCTTTAGTGTTACCTGAAATTAAAATTTCAGGAACTTTTAATCCTTCATAATTTTTCGGTCGAGTATAAATAGGTTCTGACAACCTATTGTCTTGAAAACTGTCAGTTAGTGCTGAAGACTCATCGCCTAGTACACCTGGTACTAATCTTATAATTGAATCACAAAAAACAGCAGCTGCTAATTCTCCACCAGATAATACGTAATCACCAATAGATATTTCGTCAGTAACTAAGTGCTCTCTGATTCTTTGATCAATACCTTTATAATGTCCACATATTAAAATTATGTTTTTTGATAAAGAAAATTTATTACATGAGGCTTGATCAAGTTTTTCACCATCAGGTGTTAAATATATGATGTTTTTGTATTTTCTCTCTCCTTTTAATTTTTTAATACAATCATATATTGGCTGTATCATAAGGACCATACCGCTACCTCCCCCATATTGATAATCGTCAACTTTTTTATGTTTATTATTTGAAAAGTCTCTTATATTATGATACTTAATAATTATTAGGTCATTTGTGAGAGCTTTTTTTATAATGGAATGTTCTACAGAGCTCTTGATTATTTCAGGGAAAAGTGACAGAATATCGATTCTCATATATTTATAAATCTAAAATCTTAGTCGAATTTTTTCCCCATTCGGATTTATATATGTTATCCATCTAACATTTTCAGGTTCAATTTGCAAAATTTGGTCAACGGCGTCAATAGAATTACCATTAACATCAATTAAAATTGAATTATTCTCAATTTGGCCTTTTAAAAGTTCTCCTGATTCTACAATCTTTATTCCACTTTTAATTTTTAAATCATCTTTTTCCTTTTTTGTTAGGTTAGAAAGCGTCATATTTAAAAACTGTATAGTTTTTGTCTTTTCTAATTTTACATTCAAGTACTTTTTGGAATCCTTTCTAAAAAATCCAATTTTTACGTTATCTCCTGGTCTTTTGCTCTCAAGATACCCTGTTAAATCTGAAAACTTTCTAATTTTGATGTCATCAACCGAAATTAAAACATCACCTTCTTTGATTCCTGCATTGTAAGCTCCCATGTTTTCTAGGACTTTGCTTACATAGAAGCCCTCTGACTGTTTTATGTTGTTTTCATTTATGAATTTTTCAAATTCTGGGGATATAGCGAATCCCTGCACTCCTAGCATTCCCTTTTGATTTGTTCCAAATTCTATTATATCTTCGAAAACTTTTCTAGCTATATTGCTAGGGACTGCAAATGAGTAACCTTCAAATCCACCCGAAATAGTTGTAATCGCGGTATTTATTCCTATTAATTCTCCATTTAGATTGACTAAAGCACCTCCACTGTTTCCTTGATTTACTGCCGCATCTGTTTGAATAAAAGACTGATTTCTTCTGTCCAATTTATTTAAATCTCTTGATTTTGCACTTATTATTCCAGCCGTAACTGTAGAATTTAAGTTAAATGGATTTCCTATCGCCAATACCCATTCGCCGATTTTTGTATTATCTGAATCACCAAAATATAGGTAGGGTAGAAGCTTTTGAGTTTCAATTTTAAGGACAGCAATATCTGTATATGGATCTGTTCCTACAAGCTTTGCTTCGTACCTAATATTTTCATTGGTTGTAACTTCTATTTTAGTTGCATTCTCAATTACGTGGTTATTGGTTATGATATAACCATCTGGTGACACAACCACTCCCGAACCAGTACCAATTCTATTTTGAGGATTTTTGTTTCTTCCATAAAAGTAATCTAAATATGAAAAGTCATCCGATACAATAGATGTGTTTTTAACATGAACAACCCCATTAATACTTTTCTCAGCTGCTTCAACGAAATCGACCGGTTGTCTGTTATCTCTATCCAAGAGTCTATTATAATTTATGGGACGAGGATTAAGTTCAAAAGCTGTAGTATCTGATTTTTTTTCATTTGTACATGAAAAATAGGTTAGCGCTACAAACCATGAAATAAAATATGTTTTCATTAAATAATTTTTTTTACAAATTTTATAAATAATACCTTCGTATAAAGTTTACAATTTTTCTTTTAACTCCATTTTAACAATAAAAATATTAAACTTTAATGAAATTAAAATTTGAAAAATATGAATCAGGCGGAAATGATTTTGTCTTAATAGATGACAGAAAAAACAATCATAATTTAACTACTTCAACAATAAAAAATATTTGTAGTAGAAATTTCGGCGTTGGATCTGATGGATTTATTGTACTAAAAAGTTCTTCAATCGCAGATATTAAAATGCTTTATTATAATTCAGATGGGTTACCAAGTTCTCTATGTGGCAATGGAACTAGATGTCTCTTTTCATTTTCTTTAAGTTTAGGAATCATCGAAAAGACAGCTAAAATTGAAACATCTGAAGGAGTTTTTAGTGCATCAATTTCAGATAGCAATTTGGTGTCTTTACAAATGAAAAATATTGATGATATTACTTTATTTGAAAACAAGGCATATTTAAATTCTGGTTCTCCTCATCACGTTGAAATGACAAATGATTTAAATAAAATATCTGTAAAAGAAATGGGATCATCGATTCGTTTTTCAAACAGATACTCACCTAATGGGACCAACGTAAATTTTTGCAGTAAAATAAGTGATAAAAAATTTGAAATTAGGACATATGAGCGAGGAGTTGAGAATGAAACTCTATCATGTGGAACAGGGGCAACTGCTGTAGCAATTGCTGTTCATGCTATGGGTTTAACAAATCAAAATAAAATAATTATTCAAACTAGGGGTGGGGAATTAATTATTTCATTTCAAATTAGCGAAACAGGGTATAAGAATATTTTTCTCGAAGGGCCTACTAGATTTGTGTTTAAAGGTGAATATTCATGAATATTAATAAAATTAATCTTCGAGCGCTTGAGCTAGACGATGTGGAATTTTTGTTTGAAATCGAAAATAATGGAAGCCTTTGGAAAATATCCGATACAATATTACCGTTCTCTAAGTACCATCTTGAAAAATATATCAAAGAATCTAATCTTGATATTTTTTCTGAAAAACAATTTCGTTTTGTTATAAGTCTTGAAAACAAGACACCTGTAGGGTTAATAGATATATTTGATTTTGATCCAATTAATCATCGTGCGGGAATTGGCATAGTCATAAAGAATACACACAGAAAGAGAGGTTATGCTCTCGAATCAGTAAAATTAATTGAAGATATTTCAAAAAAAGATTTACAAATTCATCAGCTATTTGTCAATGTCGGAATTAATAATAAAAATAGTTTGAATTTGTTTAAAAAGTTGGGGTATAAAAAGGTTGGAATTAAAAAGGAATGGAATTATTCTAATGGCCGATACACAGACGAAATATTATTTCAGAAAATTTTGAGTAGTGGGGCCTAAAAAAATATTTATCCTGTTATCCATTTTTTCAACATTATTATTAATTATTTTTTGTTGGCTTTTTTTTATTCCAAATCTTTCAATTGAGAATAAAAAAATAGATTTTTTTATTAAACAAAAAACATCATTTAATCAGATTTTGGATGATTTAGGGCCATACCTGAAATCTAAAACTAGTTTTAGATTAGCATCAAAGATTAAAAAATTTAATATTAATTTAAAACCTGGTAGATATATAATTGAAAATTCAATGAGTAACAATCAACTCATAAACAACCTGAGAGTAAAAAATATACCAATAAAAGTTATTTTCAACAACATAGAAAGAATTGAAAATCTAGCTTCAAACATATCTAAACAAATTGAAGCAGATAGTTTAAATTTGATTAATCAGTTTTTAAGTGATGAATTTCTTATTAAAAATGGGTTTAATTATCAAACTATACTTTCAATGTTCATACCAAATTCATATGAATTTTTTTGGAATGTTAGCCCTGCTAATTTCCAGAAAAGAATGCATAGGGAATTTTTGAAATTTTGGAACCAGAAAAGACTTTCCAGGGCTAAAGAAATTAATTTAACACCAGTGCAAGTGAGTATTTTGGCCTCAATAGTTAAAAAGGAGTCTTCTGTTGAAAACGAAAGACCGATTATTGCAGGAGTATATATGAATCGATTAAATAAAAAAATTAAACTTCAAGCAGATCCAACTGTAATTTATTCAATTAAACAGAAAAATAATAACTTCGATAAGATTATAAAAAGAGTTCTATACAAAGACTTAGACATAGATTCCAAATATAATACATACAAGTATTTAGGTCTACCTCCAGGTCCAATTTGCATGCCTGACATTTCTTCAATTGAGGCAGTACTAAATTTTAAAAGTCATGACTATTTATATTTTGTTGCGAATCCAAATAAGCCCGGACACCACTCATTCTCAAGAACCTTGCAGGAACATAACAATTACAGGAAAATTTATATAAATTGGATAAAAAAAATAAATTAAGATTATTTATTCCCAATTAAAAAAACAGTTGGTTTTTTGTTTAGATCGATTTTTTCTTTCCTCCATTCAAGGATTGATAAATTAATAATTTTTTCCTCATTTGAATCTAAGCATGAAGCTATTGAGAGTCTCGTCTGTGAAGAAAGTACTTTTAAAATTAAAGCCAAAAGCTGATTATTTCTGTAGGGCGTTTCGATAAAAATTTGGGTTTCTTCATTTATTATAGATTTTTTCTCCAAAAATTTTAATTGTTTCGTTCTTTCTTTTGCATTTATCGCTAGATAACCATTGAAAGCGAATTTTTGTCCATTCATTCCAGATGATATCAATGCGAGTAAAATTGAGGACGGACCAACCAAGGGTTTGATCTTAATTTTTAAAATATGAGCTGTTTCTATTATAGAAGAACCAGGATCTGCTATAGCAGGATTCCCTGAGTCTGACATTAAACCCATATTCTCTCCTCTTTTTAAAGGATTTAAATATTTTTCGATATTTATATAATCTTTATATTTTTTTATCTGAAAAAAAAATAAACTATCTTGATCTTTTTCAGGTAAAATTTTATTTATAAATCTTCTTGATTTTTTTTCATTTTCTACAATGAAGTATTTTAATTCATTAATAATTTTTAGATTATACACGGATATGTGCTCTATGCCTTCATTATTTCCAATAAAACTTGGAATAACATAAAGAATTGATTTTTTTATTTCCAACTATTTAGAACTCTTTTACAACCTTGATAGATTTTATTGTATGCTATTTCAAAACTTTCATCATCTCCATAATAAGGATCCTCTATTTCGTAAGGTTCGTTTAAAAGCTGTATTAGGGAATTGGTTTGGTGTGTTTGGCATAGCTGTTTAAGACTATAAAAATTTTGTTTGTCCATCACAAAAATATATTGAAAATTTTTAAAATCTTCAGCTTTAAACTGCCTTGCTTTTTGCTTGCTAATATCAATTCCATTTTTTTGTGCAACATAAATACTTCTTTTATCAGGGGGGTAGCCAATATGGTAACCTGCAACACCTGCGGAATCTACTTTAATACTATAATCTTTGGACATGTTCTGAAACACACCTTGTGCTAGTGGTGACCTGCAAATATTTCCTAAACAAACCATTAGAACATTTCCTGGTTTGTACATGTCAAAGAGTTAATTTCTTGTTTAAATCTTCTACATATTTCCTGAATTGCTTATCTGTGAAAGATAAGTTGTCGACTGTCTTACATGCGTGCAAAACAGTAGCATGGTCTCTTTTGCCGATTTGGCTGCCTATACTTGCCAACGAAGCTTTAGTAAATTTTTTTGCAAAATACATAGCTAACTGTCTTGCTTGAACAATGTGCCTTTTTCTGGTTTTTGATTGCAGGGTTTCCACATCCATTTGGAAATATTCCGAAACAACTTTTTGAATATAATCAATGCTAACCTCTCTTTTTGTGTTTTTAACGAACTTATCTACAATCTCTTTAGCTAATTCAATTGTTACTTCTAG
>TARA_B100000963_G_scaffold236663_1_pt1 | contig 22654 bp, 37 predicted proteins | sample TARA_B100000963 | Tara Oceans TARA_B100000963 (sample SAMEA2622097) | marine metagenome | biome: marine biome (ENVO:00000447); feature: surface water layer (ENVO:00002042); material: "saline water (ENVO:00002010), including plankton (ENVO:xxxxxxxx)" | depth 5 m | reverse complement strand
TTCATAGCATATGCTTCTATTTCATCGCCTCTGCTATAATATTCTCTGCTACTAGTAGTATCATCTGAACCATAACTGTCAGCATCATAGTCTCTGGCGGCATGTTGATCTGCATGCATGTATTCATGTTTGATTGTGCTTTGTAGTCTACGCAAGAAGTCTTTTCTATTTTGTGTATTCCAAGTTACGGTATCTTCATTGCTGAACATTAGTTGTACAGTAATATCGTTCTCTTCTTCGTCATCATAAAATGCACCAACATTTACTGTGTTAGCATCTATCTGTTTGTTTTGCAAACTGTCAACATTTAGTTCTGGAAATGCTTTTTGCACAATCATACTGATATCCTCAATATCCTGTGTGCCAGTCAATTGTCTACTAAGCTGTGCAATAGGAATGTTTCTTGGTTCAGTAATTTCGAATAACCTCATAAAATTATTTATGGCAATAATTTAATAGATTCTTTCTATGCTGATCGTATAATTGATGTTGTGCAAGATTTTTTAGTTTAGCTTCAACCATAATATCAAAATCAGGACTAAAACTCAAAGCCCAATCATTACATGCTGTATTCCAACACATATCACTGTGGGCACGTAATTTTGCTTTTTTAAAACCTAAACCTAACAGTGAATCCATATCTGGAAGCATTGTAGGATTATGATCTACAAGGAGGTCCTCACGACATAGACTGTAATGCATAGTAGGACGAACACCGCGCCAACTTCCAATAACACGCTTGACTCTATCATCATCTGGTTGTATATACTCACCTGTTTTTACCCAATGGTGGTGTATGTCTAGTACTAAAGCACAATGTCCACTGAGTTCGAGCGAGGCTTCGAGTCCCCAAGAGTTTTCGTCGTTTTCGATTGTAATTGTGTTTCTTGCCTCCGGCGAGAGTCGTGGGAGGCACTCTTTGATACCTTCTGGACCTTTCTTTCCTGAGATGTGGACATTGATTTTGAAGTCCTGGAACTCATTACCGTAGCCCATCCAACGTGCGATATCCGCATGATATTCAAACTCCTCTATACTTCTATTTACTATATCTTCGTCAATACTTGCCAAAACAGTAAACTGACCAGGATGCATAGACACGCGAACATCAAGCTCACGTGCAGTTGCACCCACTTCTCCATATAGTCGTTCCGCTCTTTGTCTGACATCCGACTTACGCCAAAAATAACTCCAGTCATGCTGAGTATAAGCAGGCAACTGATTACTTCCAAGGCGGACCATTCGTAACCCATCTGGTAAACCTCCTACGTATTCTACGAGACGTTTTGCCGCCGCACCATTGTGTTCCATAATGTCCCACAATCGTTGTTCAGCAACATCTCTTGTTTGTCTATTAAGCCATGTTATTGTTGTACATTTTTCTGTAAGAGGACGCTGTATTTCTTCTAGTTGTTTCTTCTTAAGAGTCTGGTCTTCATACATGTACTTGCATGCAAAACCTATACGTTCAGTCATAGATAACTCCTACAGTTGTAATACTGTTAATATAACACATAGTTATAAAATGTCAATTGAATTTGGATAAATTTTTACTGTAGTAATCTAGTAATTTTTTCTCAGTAATTTTAGGCATGCGTCTATAACTTTCAGGTAAATCATCATAAGGTCGCATCGCAGGATGTGTTTTTTCATCTATGCTCATGTTAAGACCATATCTATAACCTTTATCCATCATAGATTGTATCCATTCATTGTGTGCTTGTCTTGCATAAGTTGAATTAAGTATTTGTTTTGCTTCTTCTTGGATAGTAAAATCTTCTGCAAATGGATGTCCAAAATCTGCATCTGCTCTATACACATTACTGGTTTCTATTTCAAAATCATGTTCACTTATACGCATATATCCTTCAACAATACGCTCTGCTTCTTGTGCAGTAAGATGTCTTACTAATTCTACTCTATACAACAGTTCCTTATCTTGTAAAGCTAATACAAAATTACCAGATTGATCATCATCTTTAATTACACCTGGCGGTGCTAGCATTTCTACAGTAAGATACCAACGCTGAACTTGATCAGCGTTTAAGTATCTCTCTGTTCTTTGTTGTATATAAAAGTCTTCCATTACATTCGTCTTACTGGCGGTGGTAGTTCATCATCTATCATTACAGTTTCGTCTCTATCTATATTTACCCTAGTAGTTGTACTGGCAGTTGGCATAACTCCAGCTTGACTGACTGTTGCTACTTTGATATCTTCATGTTTTGTACTTGTACTGTTTACATAAAGACCAAACCAAGCCGCACCAGCACCAACAATTACACTGATTAAACCTGCTTGTGCATTATTTGGATCTTCTAATGCCATGAACCAAGTTGTTGTTTCAAATAACAAATAGATATACATGCTAATAAAAGCTCTAGGAAAAAGTCTCCATCGACTAAAGTACTCTGGTGCCACCCACCATATACTGTTCTTATTCATGGTTTCACTCCTCGTTCTATAATACTATTTATTGTATATGCAACTCGTGATCCACTTTTTTATATTCTCTACCACCCCAATAATTAACATAACATACTTCAGCATGATTAATTGGTCCATCTATATTATAATTCCAAAATTTTATAAACTTGTGTGTGCGTGGAAATTTAGGAAGAACATCATGTGTTTGCCAAACAAATTCGTTTAAGACATTGATATAGTCTGGCATATGATATATTACTTTGATAGTGACTAGTTGATCTTCATCAAATAACTTCATACTAGTACTTATAAAAAAAGGACGCACCTAAGTACGCCCTCTTTCACTGGGGGTTAACTTTTAAAATGTAAATGTACCAACAGTTGCAGTTGAAGCATTATAGTTATTTGTTCCAACTGTGCTTCCTAAGTTTCTTATTGCAGTTTGTAAATCAGCAGGTGCCCATAGACTACCTTGTACCATAATTCTAAAACCACCATTACCGTCTTCTGCACCTACAGCGATAATTGTGCATTTTTCTTCAATGACCCGTACAATAAAATCCATTGCTTCACCTGGGTTTGTTTCATTTGCAAGAGTTGCACCACCATCAATCGTAAACATTTCTACATCTTCGCCAATACCATTTGTATGACCAAATGCAATTAAATTATTTGCGGCTCGAGCTACCATTGTGTGTCTCCTTTTTTCTATATGTATTTATAAAAAAAAGCCCCGTTGCTATAACGAGGCTTTCTTTGTAATTAATTAAGTAAAATAATATTACTTGTCTGCGAATGTGTGTGCAATTGCGGCTGTTACACCTGTTGAACCTACACCATAGTTTGAACCAGCTGTGATTCCTTTACCTTGTACTGCACATGCAACACTGTTTGCACTTGTTACTTCGATTGCGGCGATGACGTTTCCTTCATCTTCTGCGAATCTCAATGCGGCGGCAATTTCTTCTTCTGTGATTGAAGATTTACCAAATGTGCAGATTTCAGTTCTTGCACCTAAACCGTTAACGGCTTGTAAGTTTACTGCGGCTGTTGTTAATGCCATGTCATTTCTCCATTTTTCTCTCACTCACACCATATATTAGTATGAGCACTATGCTTTTATTTATCACGTATGGGTCGCTTCTGTGACTTTTACAAGGGCACTCCAACGCATTGTTTCACTATTATCGCCAATTACTTTGATTGCTATAGCTTTATTTGTGTTATCTGCTGAAAGTTGCACTTCGTATTGATTATTACTGCCTGATTCAAATACTTCTTCTTGTTCTATTAGACTCACAACATTACCTGCTTGATTGTAATCCATTGCACCTTTAAATGTCCATGCAACATACCTATTGTTTGTATTGCCTCTTCCAATTACTTGTGCTTCATAAAAATAAGCTGTTTGATTAGATAGTGTTAACCTACTATTACTTGCATCTCTGAACAATTCAGTAAGCACACTATTTGTTGTTTCACCAAATAATATAAAACTTGTGCTTTTAGCAGGTTGTAATCCTTGATCTGTTTCTATTGTTAAGCTGTTTTCTACACTTACATTTACATCTGTAAGTTCAATAACCGGACCTGTAGTATAATCGTTGATACCAGTTAAGCCACCGCCACCTCCGCCACCGCCGGTATTAATTACTAATCCGCCTGGTGTAACACCATCACTAAGTCTAAATGTTCGTGTGTCTACGTCAAAGAAAAGACGATCCTTTGATCCTACATAATTTGCAACTGCTATGTTGTTTTTTTCACTTGTAACAAACTGTTGAATAGTCACGGGTTAGTCCTCTAAATGGCTATCGTCCCCAGCAAATACTACTCCTACCAATTTGTTTTTACCATCGTCGACATCTTCAAGTGGATCACTTTGATCAGCATCTTGAGTAATTTTGTCAACAACGTCTCCTTCTTTGCCTAGTGCGGCTTTTTTAAGTTCGATATTTTGTTGTAGTGGAGGTACCATAATTGGATTAGGATCAAGAACGTCTTGTCCAGGTTGTTGCTCTTCAGGATTTTCTCCTGCTACATCAACTTCTGGATCTCCGTCACCGTTAATCTTAATATTGATTGGTACGTTTATTGTAAATTCTCTGGCTTTCATATCTCGTCCTTAACAATATTTATGCTTTTTCTTTATCTTCTATACGTAAAATATCAGTGTTGAGTGTGTCTTGTTTACCATAGATGCGTTCGCTAGTTGCGTTTGCATTAGTCCAATACTTGTCCGCTATAGTATCTAAAAACTCTTCTAAGTCGTTTGAATGTAGCATCATACCTTTGTTCATTCTATCTGTTACACTGTTCATGTATGCTTGTACTTCTGCTAGTCCTACTTGTGGGTGTATGCCGTATTGTTGCATGTATTCTATTGTTGCTGTACTTGCTCTGCCACCATCCATTAAATTACGATACATAAGTTCAAAGCCTCTACGTACATGGTGACGTTTTTCTTCACGTTCGAATTGTTCTTCGTCCCAATCTTCTATTCCATTTTTTTCTTTGATTGCATTATAGCTATCAATCAATACAGCAATGTCTTTGAAACTGCCGTTTATTTTGCTTTCATGTGTAGTAATACAAACCATTGTGTGTCTTAGTTTTGCATTTAATAGATTATTATCCGGATCAATCTGTAATTTTGTTTGTAGTTCTTCAATTTCTTCTAGTTGTTTTGCATGATTAACTTGTGCTTCTGCAAGAGCCATTTTGCGTTTTTCAACTTCAGCCATTATCTGTCTCATCATACGCATTGGGCTTTGTCCATTCAGCATGGTAATACTCATCATGCTCAATGTGCTTTGGCTATTGTTTCTATCAAAGTATTTGGTTTTACTATCCAGTTCGGGTAAAAACTCATTTACTTTGGCTACTGCATTTTTGTTGATTACGTCTTTTGTAACTGTGGGCATGTTAAATGTAACACTATCCACATCGACAAGGTCTTTTGTGTCAGTCATTGATTACTCCATTAACTGCTATTTTAATTATTTATTTAAGAAGCTGATCCTGATGTTGCCGCAGTATCTTCATATGCTTCAAGTAAATCACCAAAGTCAGTTGCATTACCTGGTGTGGCAACAACCACAGTATCTATTTCTGCTAGTCTTACATTTGAACCAGTATTTGAGTCCCCGCCACTAAAGCAAGCCTTTATTCCGTCTGCACAACCAGACATATTGCCCTTGAATCTAATTAGATCACCAAAGTCAGTTGCATTACCAGTTGTTGCTACTGTGATATAATCTATATTTTCAGTCCAACCATTGGAATTTGAACTATTAGTTCTTCTACCACCGGCAAATAGTGCGTATGTGGCATCACCTGCTCCAGCGGTATGACTCCATGTATCCGTCATATCGCCAAAGTCAGTGGCATTGCCTGCACTTGCGATTGTAACATAGTCTATAACGTTTGATTTGGTTGATCCACCTGCCATGCCGCCTGCAAACACACCTCTAGTGGCATTGTTCCATCCTGTAGTTATGTCTCTTCCTACAGTTAAGTTACCAAAGTCTGTGGCGTTTCCTGGTGTTGCTATCGTGATACTATCTATAGTATCTTCGCCCCAAGATCCAGTATAATGCCCACCAGCAAAAATACCTTTTGTTCCATCAGATGCACTACCGTGACGTGCTCTTGCTACAAATAGATCTCCAAAATCTTGTGCGTTGCCTGTTGTGGCTGTTGTAATATAATCAATGATATTGTAGTGAGATGAAGCACCATTATATCCACCACCAAATACAGCCCTAGTTCCGTTTGATACTGCATCTGTACCCACTCTTGCTTGGGTAAGATCGCCAAAGTCTGTTGCGTTTTCTGGGCTACCAATGTTGAAATATTGAATTACATTTTGCACAGCAGTTGGATTTTGAGTATAACCGCCTGCTACAACACCTCTAGCACCATACCAAACAGCACCGCCGCCACCTCCGCCACCATAAGTAAGAGTCATGAATTGCAGAGCAATATTAGATGAACTACCACCAACTCTGACTTTAGATACAAGTTTTCCATTCTTAACAGCAAAACCAATGCCAAAAAATGTGTTGGTAGAAGTTGGATTGACAACTGTCTGATTTACTGTGCCATCATCATTGAACACTCTAATAAGTCCATCATTTGTTGCGTTTTCGTCATGAGAGGGATCACCTACTAGAATTTTATCAGTGTCAGGATCTACAATAGTTCTATATCCTGGATATCCGTTACTAGTTAAGTTTACTTGCCAATCTTGGCTCCAACTATTGGCTGGGTCTCTTAAGGTCAAAGTTTTTTGTGATTGATCACCTGTTGTCATTGCAACTTTACCTGAAGATAAAATGGCGTTGTAAGGTCTACCTATGTAATAGTTTGGTGTATAAGAACTTGTTTCACTAAAACTGTTGCCACTTCGTTGATAATAATGGGCTCTGGTTGCATGAGTCACTATAACTTTTGTGCCAACACTGTATACACCACTGGAACCAAAATTGCCGTTGCTGTAGTTACTGCCACCTATGTTTGTTGTGGTATTAAATGCTAAAGGAGTTTTAAATACAGCTGGAGCATTAGGCCAATTAGTGTGACTAGGATTACTGATATCAAAATATGATACTGCACCTCCTGGATAACTGGTGTTACTCTGATGGGCAGTGTATCCACTTGGAATATACATACTGTCGTTGGTTACTTGCATACCATGTTCGCCTAAGCCACTACCAAAACTAGAGTAACTTGGCGCACTTGTATACGCATCTATCTGTGTATAGAAATCATTTACTTTCCAAACTTTTGCAAGTGTGAAATCACTCAGCTTGTAGGAAAAAATGTATGCTCGATGATTATCAAAATTTTCTGTAGTGTGTCCACCACTTGGTCTAAACACAGCCATGATAAATGCATAGTTGTCATTTATAGCACAAGTTTGTCCAAACGTAGCATTAACACCAATACTTCTTGTACCTAAGGTATTGTGGTATTGCTGTTGTATACTTGAATCTCCGTGATCGCCATTCAATACCCCGTTCCAGCTTTTCATTATAGCGCCATCACTGTTTCTAACTATCCAGCCCCAACCAGCATTAGGACATTCTTGAGCTGATCCCTGGGTTCCAGTACCAGTGTGAAAGATATTCATATCAGGATCAGATACAATAGTGTAGGTTCCATTTGTACCTATTCTGCCAAAATCTCCAAAGCTGGTGCTTATATTAGTGCTTGCTTGAGCATAGTTATGACCTCCGCCACTTGATGAAGCTATTGAATTTGAGAATGTAGAGTTAGAAGCAAGATAGGTACCGCCACCTCCACCGCCTCCGCCACCACCGCCACCTCCAACTGAAGGTATTACGGGTGCTGACATTGGACCTGATGACCAGCTAACTGCACTTATCATAGGTGCCATGTATTATACTCCTCCAAATGAGACCATTTGTCCTAGTACAACATATGTTCCGCCGTCGTTTAATATTGTAAATGAAAATACATCTGTACCATTATCTGTAGCTGTTGGTGCACTGTTACCTTGCCAGATAATTGTTTGTGCCGCTCCACCAATTTGTACTGCATTAGGAATATATCCTGTGCCACCTTGATTGACTACAATAGCAATATTGGTTGCGTCTTCTTGTGCTAAACTTAAATTTGTAAAATTTGCTGTGAAATTCGCTGATGCACCTGTGTGATAAAATACATGTCCGTTCATTGTGTTGTGAGCTACTGTGCCTGTTGAACCAGTAAGTGTAAGAAACTTTTCATGTACACCTCTGTTGAATATAGCTCTTGCATTAAATTCTGTTACACCATTCATGTTTACACTGGTGTTGTTTACTTCTGCACCAATACTAACTGTGCTTCCACTTGTACTTGCATTACCAATGCTGATACCTAAACTTGAACCATTTACATCAAGTGTAATGTTTCCTGTACTAGTAATAGCTTTTGCATTCAAATCTAATGTACCACCTAGTTGTGGAGTTGTGTCATCAACTACATTGGCAAGTCCACCACCTCCACCTCCGAGGTCTGCATGATTTGCTAATTGTATCCAGGCACCGCCGTGGGCAAAGTAAGCCGCACCTGTTGCATGAACATGAGCAAACATGCCGTGGTAAGTAGTTGCACTTGGTAAATCACCTAATTGAGCATACATGTTTGCAAATAAAACTTTGCCTGATACATCTAAATCACCTGAAACTTTTGCTCCATTGTGTTTTACTCTAAAACGTTCTACCAGTCCTTGTCCATCTTGGTTGTCAGTTTTTATGAACACTTCATTTGATGTACCTGACGTACCGTCCATCTTTAATTCTGCTCTTGAGTTTCCGTTGGAATTTTGAAAACTTAAACCAGGAGTATTTGCGTCTGCAGTTCTTTGCAGTGTGATTACTGAATTTGTATCCTTAAGATGCAAAAGTGTGTCTGGTTGATTTACAATACCAATACCTACCTTATCACCTTTTAATAGTACATCACCTGTACCGTGTGTTTCTAATATAATGTCTGTATTACCAGATAATGTTTTAATACTACTTGCTTCTAAATCACCTGTGATTTTTGCACCAGTATATGTAACTCTAAAACGTTCTGCTATACTGGATCCGTCATATATTTGAAATGCCAGTTCATTTGATGTGCCTGATGTACCTTGGAAGTCAATACTTGCACCAATAACACCACCACTGCCTTTAAAACGTACAGTTGGAATATTTGCATTGTCAGTTCTTTTGATTGTTAGATGCGGAGTTGCACCTTCTGTGTGTAGTTCGTCAACTACAGTTACACCACTTGTTGAAGTATTCAACTTTAGTACATCATTGTGATAAAGTTCAACTGCACCACTGCCAACACCTTTTATCATCTTTTTTGTGCCACTGTCAGTGGAAAGTATGACATTGTTGTCACTTTGAAGGAAAAGGTCACCTGTTCCTGTTTCTCGTACTATTGAATGTCCACCGTTGTGGAATATCTTAAGATCACCGTCTGCACCAAACTCTGCATTTACAGAATCTGCAAAAGTAATTTTGTTGCCATTGGTATCTAAATCTCCACCTAGTTGTGGTGTTGTATCTTCAACTACGTTACTGATAGCAGTAGTTGAGGCAGGAGGGGTATAAGTGAAAACACCTGTACTATTATTATAAGCAATTGCACCATCGCCACTAGGTGTGCCTTCTGCACCAACACTAAAACTTGCAAGTGTAATGTCTTGTGCATCATCATCGTACAGTTCTGTAAAGTTGTCATTTACTTTTGTAAATGCTGTTCTAAGTGCATCTCCGTCACCTGCTAAATCTGCTGTACCTACATTAATTACTTGCTTTGCCATATTTGTTCCTAACGGTTCATTTCTATTCTTGTAATAGTACCTGCTGTCCAATCGCTGATATTAGCTCTTAGCCAAACAAAATTTCCAGTAGTATTATATACTTTGATACTGGTTTCAGCTGATGCATAAGTTATACTTTCAACTACAATTTTTGTTACCTTACCTGAAGTATCTACTTGGAATTCTCCATCATTCAATTGTGCATCAAACCAATCTGTTTCTGCTGGATCATCAGCTAAACTGCCTTGTATTTTGATTGTACCTATAAAACCTGCGAGGTCGATCATAACGGTATGCAAGCCGTCGGTAGTGCCAAAATATGCATCACCTTTTACTTTTTCACTTTTTAATGTTTGAGTTCCTGAAGTATGAGAACTGGTCTCTAATATCTGTACTGTGTCAGCCATGGTTTTCTTCTTGAATAATCTCTACTAGTTTGCCCGGCCCAACTAATTCTTGCACCGCTTGTTCTATAGTATTTACTATTTCTGGGTTCATAATTTTTCGTTGTTCGTCACTATCTTTTAGCAGTTCGCTAACTTTAATAACAACCATATCTTCGTTTAATTTTGCCATAGTAATCACCTTTCTACATATATTTATTCAAGTTCGTCGAAGGTGATTACTTTCTGTGATTTGGTTATATATCTCTTGTACATTAAATGTAGTGTGACAACATCATCGTGATTGATTAGGTATATACTGCCTGTTGCAGTAAACGGCATTGGATTTCTAAATATTGCTCTTTGCCAGTTTCCTTTTAAACTGCCCATGGTATTGTGTTTCAATCGTATCTTTTTTTGATGTGCTTTGCTGGTTTTTCTAAATGTATCATTAAGTTTGTACGTACCTGGTTCAAAACTATCAACACATAAACCTTGCATGTCTTGAAATATTTCTTGCTCAGGAGGTCCATATCTTGTACTGCTTATTTTGTAACGAAACTTGTTGTACCAAAGTTTGCGTCTAGTAACTATCTGCAAATCTTCGAGCATGATATCTTGGTGTTTTCGATTAAGTGGGCCGTTTATTTCAATTATATCTTCACCCCATTTATCTATTATGTCTTGTATTACATCGGGCTTGCTGAGATAGATAAAAAAACTTCTATCAGCTCTAGTTTTCCAACTGTCAGATTCATTATTTTTGAGATGCTTTTCTATTGCTCGGTTTCTATACCATGCTTCTTTGAGTTGATCGCCTTCTGATTTCCAATCAGGTTGGTATAAACTTACACGCCAGGTGTGTAATCTATAGTAAACTTTAGTATTCAGTTTAAAGTCGGTTCTAGACCTTATCTGTTCTGATATTGATTTTGTCATCTATAATAGCCAATTTAACCAAATGTACATCTGTACCAAACAGTATTTGTTTAGCTAACGGTTTTTTGATTTTTTCGTTTATTAATCTTGCCATTGGTCTTGCACCCATTGTTTCAGTAAAACCTTTGTTTGTCAACCAATCAACAGTTTCGTCGTCATACTCCATAACAATGTTACGAGGTGATAGCATAGCATCTAGTTCTTTTAAGAACTTTACAGTAACTTTCTTCATAAGTTTACTGTCTAGTTTCTTAAACTTCACTACTGCATCTAATCTGTTTCTAAATTCAGGAGCAAAGAAACTTTTTACTGCCTGATCTTGTGCATCACTGTTCGCATCTGCATTTCCAAATCCAATGCCATGCTTTTCAGCATCTCTGGCACCCAAGTTTGATGTAAGGATAACCACTGCATTTCTTGCACTAACACTCTTACCATCACTAGATGTAACCATACCATTGTCCATGATTTGTAATAGTACATTGCTTACGTCTGGGTGTGCTTTTTCAATCTCATCCAACAGTAGTATACAGTTTGGGTGTTCTTCTAGTTTGTTTATTAGTAGTCCACTGCCTTGTCCACCTTCTCCGTAGCCCACATAGCCTGGAGGTGCACCAATAAGTTTTGCTACAGTGTGACGTTCTTGATATTCACTCATATCAAAACGTATCAGTTCCATGTGCATTATTTCACTAAGCTGTTTTGCTGTTTCTGTTTTACCAACACCAGTTGGGCCTGTAAACAAATAATTACCAATTGGCTTGTTAGGGTCTTTTAATCCTGCTTTGCTGATATAGATACTGTCTGCTAGTCTTTCAAGTGCTTCATCTTGTCCAAATACTTTTGTACGCAATACATTTTCAATATCAATCTGTTGTTCTTTTTTGTATTCACTATCCTTTGTAAGCACCAATTGATCCACAGGTATTCTAGTCATTTTGGCAACTTCATATCTTATATCATCCAGTTCTAATACAGGTTTTCTAGCATCCACTGGTAGAAGTTTTTGTCTAGCCGCCGCGGCATCTAATACATCAAATGCTTTGTCTGGCAAAAACTTGTTGTGCCAATATTGATGTGTTAGGTCAACTGCACCATGTAATGCTTCCTGATGAAAAGCAATTTCATGATATATTTCATAAGCAGGAATACTTTGTACAACTATACGTTTTGCATCTTCCGGAGAAGGTTCAGGCACATCTACTTTGTAAAATCTTCTATTAAGTGCCTTGTCTTTTTCAAAATGTTCTCTGTATTCGTCATATGTAGTACTACCAATGCAATGCAGTTTACCTTTTTGCAGTGCTGGTTTGAGTAAGTTTGCTACATCCATTGCACCTTGTCCTGCGTTACCTGCACCCATAATCATGTGTATTTCATCTATAAAGAGGATTGTCTTTTCTCTGCTTTCTAATATTTCAAGAACTTCTTTGAGCCTTTCTTCGAAATCTCCTCTGAACTTTGTGCCTGCAAGTAAGGAACCAATGTCCAAACTGTAGACAGTATGTTCTTTTATGATATCTGGTACACGGTCTTCGTTAATAAGGTCTGCCAAGCCTTCTGCAATAGCTGTTTTACCTACTCCACTTTCTCCCACTAGTACAACATTATTCTTTTTGCGTCTTGCAATAGTTTGTACCAATACTTCTAATTGTTCTTCTCTGCCAACTACAGGATCGATTTGACCTTTGCCTGCTAGTTCATTCAAGTTATCACAATATTTTCTTAGTGTGCGTTCTTGTCTGCTTAATTTTGTTGTAGTACTATCACTGTTAGGATTATCTGTGTCAGTGAGATACATTGCTACATTATCTCTGTTCACACCTCTTTGATTCAAGAAAAATGTTGCAGGTGTTGTAGTTTCACTAAGACAACTAATCAATAAGTCTCTAGTATCTAGTGCATTTCTACCATTGAACAGAGCTTGTGTAAAAGCTCTATGGAATACACGTTCCAGCATTACAGTTTTTTTAGGTTGCTTGATATCTGTTTCATTGTACTGTTCAACTTCTTTTTCCAAATGTTCATAAATGTCTCTGCTTACTTCTTTAGCATCAACACCTAGTTCTGCAAAAATATCTTGTATTTCATCTGCATCTAAAATAATAGCCAATAAATGTTCTATGGTAACATAGTGATGTCTATAATCTTTGCTTAGTGTATATGTTTTATCAACTAATTCTTGAATTCTATCTTGTGACATTTTTTACTTCCGTTAATATTACTTATTATAACATATCTCTCAGCTTTTTGTCGAGATCATTATTATTTAATTTTGGTATTTTTACTCTTATTTCTAATATTAAATCACCATTGGGTTGACTTTTACGTGGCAGTCCACCTTCTGGTATTCTTAATTTTGTTCCACTTTGGGTACCACTACTAATATGTAGTTTAATTTGCTTTTTGTCAAGAGTAGTTATTATTTTTTCTGTGCCTATCATTGCATCAACAATACTTATAGGAAGTGATTGAATCACATTGTAATCACTTGTATACAAGTCAGGTGTTTCTGTGATAATAAATTTTACAATAAGATCACCGCCGTTGGGAGACATATTTTGATACATTACATCATCACCACTTTTTATACCTTTGGGAATTGTAATACTAATAGGTTTGTTTATTCTATTGTAACTTACATTGATATTTTTTGTTGCTCCTTCAAATACATCCTGGACACTTACATTTAATGCTATATTAGTTTGTGGTTTTGCTTGTGGTCTTTGCATATTTTGACCAAACATTTGATTGAATATATGTTCAAAGTTTCCAAACTGTTGCCCAAAAGGTGATTGCGACTGTTGGAAATTTGACGGACCAAACTGTTGGTTTTCAAAATTTTGACGGTGCTCTGCATCTTTTATCATATTATAAGCATTGTTTACATTTGCAAACTTAGTTTCATCGCCACCAGCATCCGGATGCCATTGTTTAGCCAAACGTCTATAAGCAGATTTTATTTCAGCATCAGTTGCATTCTTACTGACGCCTAACGTACTGTAAGGATCAATCATCTTTGGGCGTTACTGCATCTTCATAGTATAAGATAATAGCATTTTGTTCTTCAATAAATTTTTTAATCTGTTCAAAACTCAATGCAAGTGCTTCAAAACTTTGAGCTGTCATAGCATACAATACAAAGTCACCTTGTTCAGTTTTTACACGTTCAATGACTTCTTGTAAGTTTGCTTCAGTCACAACAACAATATCTGCATTACGCATTTCAATCGGATCGGGCCTTGATACTATACGTATCGTAGGTGCATCAATCTCCGGTGTTTCCACCACTGTCGGCACTGTCACCACTTCCTTCACGGGTGACAGGCGGGAGCAAGCACTCACCACCGCTAACACAACCAATAGCGCCGAAAAACTTATCAACTTCTTCATTTATTGCTTCCTCGCTTGCTTTGGGATCAGCAAGACTGTTTTTAATTATATCTGTATTTGCTAGTAGACTAGCAATTTTTTTGTTTGCTTCTTGTACTTTTTTTAGGTTTGCACCTAGTTCATCATTTAATTCTTGCTGTCGTACTAGTTCAGCTTTGAATTCTTCTATTTCTTTTTGTACACCTGCACGATATGCGTCAAACTCTGCTACAGTAGTTTTATGGGCAGTTTCTAATTTTGCATTATTTGCTGTCAATGTACGGATAGCGTTTTGTGTGCTTACATAGTATTGGTAACCAAACCAACCTACACCGCCTAGTACTCCTAGTACAATTATTACCAAATAAATCCTAGCCGCCATTATCTGTCCTATAGTCTAGTTCTTGGGATTTCACTTTTGCTTATATACCAGCTAAGTGTCTAACTCTATCAAGGTCTTCGTTTGTTTCGTTAGCTTGTGAATACTTTAACACATACTGCTCTGGATTGTCAAGAACAGAATCACTTAAATTGCTTTCATTAAGTTCTTTTGAGCTGTCGCCCTTGTAATAGTCAAATGACCATTCATTGATATCAGTAACTTTACTTACTGTGTTTATAATTTCCATAATACTTTTGTGTAGCTTGTTGTTGCGTTGAAATTCAACAAACACTATGTAATTGCCATTGTCATTTGGACCTTGGCTAACATCTACATCTAAATGACTTACTACGTCAGTTTCAATTAAATTGCTTAAATCAGTAGCCGCACCTTCTAGCATACATTCAAATGCAACTACAACTGTCTCATTGGCTTCACCAATTTTTGGTTTGTATTGATCTATGCTAATTTTTGGATTTACTAGATTTACCATTTCACCGTGTTTTACTGTCATTTGTCTAGTCCTTGTAATGTGTATTTGGTGACTGGTTGACTTTAATAATTTCTACATCTGGATATTCTGCTTCAAGCATTTTCATAATATCGTTAATCATCATGCCCGTATCTAAATAAAGTCTGGCTTCATCAACTTCTTCATCACCTACTATGCGACCATCCTGGTCTTCTACGTATTGCTTTATAGCTTTCATAAAAGGCATAGTTGCCATAATGTTTTTGCTATTAAGCTCTTTTACTTGTTCAACTGACTCATCTGTGTATAGAGTTTTTTCAATCTCGTCGTGTACTTGACTTGCAAGTTTATTGGCTTTTTGTAAGCCTTGCATCGCACCGTCTATACTAAGTTGCACATCTCCCAATGCATCATGCATATCGCCTTTGTCGGACATATCGTATTGATAATCCTCATTGAGAATACCGGCTAATTTTTTCACTCTATTTAAATCTGTCATTATTCAACTCCTAAATCTTGTTTTTCTGGATTCATTTCATTGTCATAATCACTATCATATGCACCTTCAACTTCTGCTAGGTCAATGTCTATACCATTGATTGTGATTTTGCTTGATTCAAATTCATCAACAAACTGTCTTGGCATTTCAATAGTAACCAACCAGACTGGTCTCTTAATACTCACAGGTTTACGTTTACCAGTTTTAGGATCAACTTCTCCTAAATCATCAGGAGTAATTATTTTCTTTGGTTCCATAAATGTATCTTTACCCATAAACACTCTACAACCGTGTTTTATTAAACGCAGTGAAGCATCTGGATCTGGCATCAACTTATATGGATACATCAGTGTAACTGTGACCCAATACTTTGTAACCTCTGGTCCTGCAATTACTTCACCAAATTCCCAATTTTTGTATGCATAAATGTTAAGATTATCCAACACTTCTTCAAATTCTAACAGTACATTTAAATCACTGCTTGAGTCTACAAGATTATCTAATGTGTTTTTAAGTTCTTCGATCTCTTTCATAGTAGTATTTAGTCCTTTTCGATAAGTACTTATGTAGACAACATGGGCTCGCAGACAACATGGAGTTTACATAAATGGCTAAAAGAGCAAGAAAACAAAACCCGAGAGGATCGTTTAACGATATGGTTATTGAACTGCAAGATTACCGCAGAAAGAAGCTACAAATCCTACCTCGAAACTTGCATCAAGAAGATCTTCTTGAATACCTAAATGATACTTCCAAACACATAGTTTTTGCAACTGGACCAGCAGGTACAGGCAAAACCATGATGGCAGTGCAAATGGGTATGAGAAAGTTGGAAGACGGAGAAGTAGATAGTATTGTAATCACTCGGCCCGCCGTTAGTGTTGACGAACAACACGGCTTTTTGCCCGGCGACTTAAAACAAAAAATGGAACCCTGGACTAGACCAATCTTTGATTTCCTAGAAGAATACTATAAACCTAAACAAGTGATACAGATGTTGGAAAATAAAACAATTGAAATATCACCTCTGGCATACATGCGTGGTAGAACATTCAAACGTAGTTGGATAATTGCTGACGAAATGCAAAATGCAACTCAAGAGCAAACCAAAATGCTACTTACACGTATAGGTGAGGGTAGTAAGATTGTTGTCACAGGCGACCTTGCTCAACATGATAGAGGATATTCAAATAATGGTTTGAAAGACTTTTTAAACAAATTTAAAGCAGATAATTACACAACAATATCACACATTCAGTTTACAAAAAAGGATGTCGAAAGACATCCTGTAGTTGCTGACGTGTTACAAATTTACGACGAATCTAGTTAATATAATTAACAATCTGAGCCCAGTTGTCTACCGTATGAACACCGTCGTAACTGAAATTAGCATTGTGTTTGTGTCTAAGCATTATAGATTTTAAGCCAAAATCAACACCTAACTTGGCATTTTCTGGCTTGTCTTCTATCCAATACAAGCCACTGTCTTTGTAAGGAAGCAGAGCTTCGTCTTTATCTGCTCCTGTATCAATACAGGTTACAAAGTCAAATACATCTCCAAACAGTTGCTCTAGATTATATTCTCTTAGTTTCTTAGCATATGCATCTTCACTCAAGCTGGTTATAGCACCGAACCTCCAGCCTTTTTCAGCTAGCATAGCAACACCATCTACTGCATCTTTGTGTGGTTCCAAATAACCTATCCATGCACTGTTGTTAAATTCTCTTACTAAAGCCTTAATTTTTGCTTTTCTTTCACCAAACCTTTTGTGCATATTATAACTGCCATTGTTTGGATCAGCAATAAATCCTTGTTCAGTCATCCATGTAATAAAACTGTTTTCCCAATTGAGAAGCACTCCATCACAGTCTGTTAGTATTAAATTCTTTTTCATTGTAACTCCGTCTTTCTTAACTTACACGTAAACTATAACACCAAGATGTTACGATGTCAAGAGCTAATTTAAATTATTAATAGTTTCTTTTGAAATTTTTTCACCAGGTTTATTGGTATAATTATTCAATTGTCTCAGCAAATATGCCAACACACCACCCCAATACTTGTCGCCCCAACTGTTGGGTTTACAAAAATCTCTGGCAGTCATGACAGCATCAATACGTTTTTCCAATAGTTCAAGTTCGTGCATTATCTTTCTCCATAAATTGTTTACATTCATTAATAAGTTTCTTATCACCTGCACTAAAGTCCGTCCAACGAGTGCCGTGTGGCATATCAAAGTGGCAAAGCATTTCACCAATTTTACTAAGCCTATTTGCCAATTCATGATTTTCTTTAATTCTATAGGTCTGATCCATCATCCAACGACCCAAACGAGCGGCTTCTTCAGCCTGTTTACTGACTTCATGAAATCTCATATTAGCCTCCTAGCTATTTGTTTATGATTGTTATAACATATCTTAGTTCAGAAATCAACCTAAGATACCATTCTTTATCGTAAGGATCATGTGCTTTTTTACGATCCTCGATTAGTTGCTTTACCCTAATCTTTATATACTCCTTAGGGTCAGATTTACGACCTCGTCTCAATGTATTGTAACCTGGCAATCCATGTCAATGCCATATACTTTGTTGAGTATTTGCATAATCTCTTCAGGCACGTAGTCCTCATCTTCTAAATCTTCAGGAACAAACATACCTTTAAGGCTACCATCTTTTCCAATAATTAATCCGAAATCGTTATCTTCTAGTGCATCTTCAAATGCAATTCTTTTTGTATTTTTCATTTTCCCAAAACTCCAATCTGCCTTTAAAAATGGTTAAAGTACACAGTCGTTGTTTATCTGTACAATTAGTATCACTGCCACGAATCCAAACACTGCCATCATTGCTAGACCTGCGTTCAGTTGGATACCTACTGTAGATAACATCTCCATTGTCTGCAATGACACCGTCAATTTCTAAATCCTCTATCCATTCTGCTTCTGTTACTGCCGGAATATCTTTCCATTTGTATTGATCTTCTGTCCAGTAAGCACCTCGATATGCCCTTAAAGGTAAAGGGTGATAAAAAACTGCATACTGTACGCCTTGGTATTCTGTTTCCAAAAGGTAATTACATCTGATATTTTCATTCAAGTATTTGTCTATATCGTCCCATGTAAAAACTATTGGATCGTTTTTAATGTGCATCATCTCATTGATATTTATGAAATAATGTACTATTTTTTGGGTATCAAACTACTCCATTTAATTAATTTTTCTTTTTTAACATTTGATCTTTTTTGAATATCATCCCATGTTAGGTAACCATGTGTCACCATTAAGTCCAACATACAAAAAACATCACCTGCTTCTTCTAATAATTTTTTATTCCATTCATCATCAACTTTGCCTTTGCGAAGTATTTTCATACATACTTGCACAAGTTCGCCACACTCTTCAGCAGAGATGGCGAACAATTGTTGATGTGTGTCTAGTGTTTTCAAGCCGCAACCTTACCAATAATCATGCTTGCTGGAACCCTAGTTACTGTCCTACCAAATGGTGTTGCATCTACATTTACAAGCTCTACAGTTTTTGGATTCATTTTTACAATTTTACCAACTCGTACAATGCCTTGTGATTCCCATTCAACTGTATCGCCTTTTTTAAGACCACGTTTGTTCTTAGAACCAATGTAGCTCATTTGCAATTTCCACTGCTTGGCAAGTTCATTCAAGTCACTTTGGTTATCAATTAGCCTTAGTGCTTGGATTGCATTTTCTAATGTTGACATAATTTAAGTTCCCTTAGTTTGAGTTTCATAAATTCAGACATTGCATCCAATGCCTTCTTCTTAGTTAGGTTATACTGTGTATAAACATCACCATTTAAATAAACAACTTTAACAATATATTTTTTCATAAACTCCTCTATAAAGTAATAAACAAACTAACAATAAAATTCATTAAAAGTGTAGCACCTACCATAATTGAAATCATTAAAAATAAAATTAATCCTTCTGGGGGTGGCTTTTCCTTTTCTTTTTCTTTTTTATAAAAGTCATCTTCATTTTTGTTGTTAAACATCAATGACTTTCTGTAAAGACCAAAGCATCAAGCCCAAACCCAATGCTCCAAAAATAAATGTAAGATGCCAAGCATCTCCTTCATGCCCTGTAGGACCATCAATTGCTCCTACTGCAAGAATTAAACAAATAAGTCCTAAACCAAATCTAAACATATTGACTCCAAATTTCGTCCCAACCATAACTTACACTGTCTTCAATTGATTCTGTGTCTAAGTGAGGAACTTCTGTTTTACCAAGTTCTACTGCAAAACTCATTGCTTCTGAGATATGCTCTGACTCTGTAATTTTGTCATAAACCTTTTCCCAAAACTTTTCTTCATTATCTAATATGTAACTACTCATTCCCATTTACAACTCCTCTTTCTTAATTATATATACAGTATAGCACCAAGATGTCTTGTTGTCAACCTTTTTAAATGATTATTATTGTCATGATAACAATTGGTGTCAGTATCCCAACACCAATTATTGCACAATGTATCATTCTCCACAAAACGTCCTGTTTCATATTAAACCAAATAAAGTGGGCCGGTCCACCTAATTGTGTAATCTTCAAACACATTACCACGAGCGGCATTCATCGCAGGAGCATTGTAACCTGCGGCTTTCAAAATATCACCTTTTTTGAACTTTGGGTGATCATCAGTAGCAACTATAAAACCCCAAACTCCAGTTGAAACACCACCAAGTATTTTGATGTATTTCTTACCATGTTTTACTTCAACATTGTCGTCAAATGCATCAAGCACACCTTGTGTGTACGAACTAATTGGCTTAGTTCCGTTGCTAGTAGACCAATTGATATAGTCTGTTTTGATCTTTTCAAGTAAATTTTCGATCTGTGTCTGCATTTTTAACTCCTTGTTTCTCACTTTATACATACATAATAGCACCAAGACGTCATACTGTCAACCTTTTTCTGCATCTTTTTTGTAAATAATTACACGGGTGTACTACATTCGTATAATACGAGGAGATAATACATGGATATTATCAACAAAGTAAAAGGATGGGCGGCAGGACTAGCTGATTTAGGTATTAGCATTGCGGCTCTGATGATTATAGTAGAAGTACTAGGCGTCGGATCTATCCCATTCTTTCCAGAAGTTAGTGTCGTAAGTAATGTAAGCAGTATGCTATCAACACTTGGCGCTGAAGGCCTAATGGGCTTGATTGCTATCTGGGTCCTATATTCAATTTGGAATAGAAAGTAATCATAAAACCAATAGGCTGAAAACCTAAAGGAAATCAGCCTTCCTTTTTTAACCACTCATCAAAAATATGAACATTGTGCATATGTATTGGTTGCAGTTCTTTTGGAACATTATGCAGTTTTAAAAAGTAATCACTTTTTAGTTCTTCAACAAAATCTGTAAGTTCTTGTAGTGTGATATTGCTTATCCACTCTTTGAACCCACCTTCCTGACTATCAATTCGGTCATCGAATTTCTTGTGTATTTCAGTTTCAGCTTCAGTAATATCTATTTTATCACCAACCCAAACATTTACAAAAGATTCTAAGCCTGTAGGCCCAATGGCGTTTTGATAGCTTTTCAATCTGTTTCTTGTATGATTGGTAGCACAAATTCCTACTTTGAAATCTGTTGGATTCTCAATATGTGCAGGAGGTTTAATGTATAGCACATACTCAAACATCAAATTCTTCCATTGGCCAATAAGTATTAGGAGCACCAAGCATCCAGCCTTTTGTGCTTTTTTTGTTAAGTAAATTAATAAGTCCACTGTATACCATTATAGGATCAGCGGCTTTTCCACCGAAGTGTTTTTTATAACTTGCCTTTATAAGTTCTTGAATTCTTTTTGCACTACCTATACTTCTAAGAAGTTGCATAAGGTCATCTTCAAATTCTGGTGGTAAACTTTCCATTGTTTCCAAGTGAGTAGTGGCAAATATCTTTCCAACACAAAGCATGATAATTGGGTCTACTTTTTGCTTTGGATAACAACTTCTCATGAATTGAAGTGTTCTAGGCATGTATGTACCTTGCTGATGAGTAAATGGATCTTTAAGCTCATACACATCATAAACGTGCTTAACGTGACTAACATCACCTGCATTTTTGCTTGCTCTTTTTATGTTAACATCACAAGCATCTGCTATTTTTTGTATAGCACAAGCCTTTTTTTGAAATGTTTCTACACTCACCATATGTCTGTCATATCTTTCCAATAGCCTTTTATTTTTCCAATTGGCTTGTAAGAACATTTCTCCTGCTTTTTGTATCATACGTTTTGTTGCTTGTTCTTCAGTTTCACCTTCTATAGGTTCTAGTTCTGTATATTGAATATGGAATTTTGTAAATCCAACTTGAATCCTAGTCTGTGTAGTGTGGTGATCTTCCCATAGACAAAATACATCAAATAAAGGATGTTTGATACATTTTACTACACCAGGAATATCATTATCATAAGATTGACAAATTTTTCCCACACCTTTTGGAGAGACATCTCTTTGAAATGCTGGATGTATCATAAGTTTGTCTATTGGACAATCCAACATTATCTTGGGTTGATTGTCCCAATATGCGATTTTATTTGGATTAAAATTAGGTGATCCAAGTTGTGCAGATATACCTTTTGCAATATCTGTGAGCGGTATTAAATTATTTTCATAATTTTTTCCCATTGTTCTCAAATCAATGGCGGCGTCTACAACTTCAAATTTTATTTCATATTGATCTAAAAATTCTTCAACAGCCAATTCTTTTTGTTTTTGTGGTGACATTCTTAACATTATAGCATCCTCCTCAGTAATGCAATTCAAAATTTTGTAAAATAGATTCTAGTATTGGATCTTCCTTGTC
>TARA_B100000963_G_scaffold100156_1_pt1 | contig 22664 bp, 33 predicted proteins | sample TARA_B100000963 | Tara Oceans TARA_B100000963 (sample SAMEA2622097) | marine metagenome | biome: marine biome (ENVO:00000447); feature: surface water layer (ENVO:00002042); material: "saline water (ENVO:00002010), including plankton (ENVO:xxxxxxxx)" | depth 5 m | reverse complement strand
CTCCTTAAAGTCCATTCTAAGTGCTGTTAATTCTTTGCTCATGATATGAATAATATTACCATTTTTAATAATGCTGAAATAGACCATAGTATTAAATTAATAATATCTATTATACATATACCTATAAAAAGCCAAGCCCATATACCATGGAGACTTACTTTGTTTCTACTCCAATAAATTTCATGTTTAATCATCTTCTTTGTTTTTAGTAAAGGGCTACTCGTCCTCCCGGTGCACCGGTGCTTTCACCCCTCAGCTATGAAAAATTAATTTACTTTACCAATGGCAGCAGAATCATCATCTTCAATATTAAAAATATCTTGTTCTTCTGTTGCCATATGTTTCTGAATAACCTGCTTGACAAATGTTCGTTCAGAGTCACTGCCACCCGTTGGGTCAAAGAATGGTAGTATTGCTACCTGTGTGGCTTCTGCCAAATCGAACCCATCTGTCAGCAACTCACAAAGTCTAACAGTCATACGAGTCGAAACCATAGTGCTCAGTTTGCCTTCTTCTGACCTCCATTCCTTTCTGGTTGTGTCAGCAATATCGGCTACTGATTCAATTAATGATGCGTCAAGACTCGGGAAACGCTTTTGCAACAACAATTGCTCTTGATGTATATTCAAGATGTCGACTTCGATAATTTCAAAACGATCCATCAATGCTCTGTCTAATACTCGACTTGAAGTATACTCTGTTCCGATATTAGCAGTCGCAATAAAGCATACGCCTTCTGCTACCTTGATAATTGGACTGTCTATAGATTCATCGAGCCTCAAGTATCGTTGCTCTTCATCTAACACTGTCATCAATATGTTCCAAGCTTCCGGATGTGCTCTGGATAACTCGTCTAACAATATGATAGCATTGGGTGTTTCTAATGCTTTAACGAATGGAGACTTATCAAATAAAGTCTCTCCTTTCTTGAAATGCGTATTACCAATTAAAGCCGCCCTAGGGTCTTGAGTCGATCCTAAGTTAAAGTAAAAAAATGGCTTATCGGTTGCTTCAGGCAGACTCTTTGCGGCTTGTGTCTTACCACAACCGGCAGGGCCTACCATCATTATGTTTTTGCCTCGTACCGTTGATCTAACTAAATATTTCCATTTAACGTCAGACATCTCCAATGTGTCAGGCTTGATACTCGGAGCATTTTTAATAAATGCAATCACCGGATCATTGTCTTTGACTTTGGCTTTTGGAGCCTCGCTGACATCGTCTTTAGGTAAGTCTGACATTTCAATCCGTTTACCTCTACCGGTTTCTTCATTGAATTCTAATGCTTGATTGTTTTCGTGAGCCAAGCGAATCATGTCTGGCCTAAATAGATAAGTAATGTCTTTGCTACTATCTACTTGGAATACTTTGTATACAGTTTCTTCGCCGCTTGTTGATGATACAATTGTACCATAAATTTTGTTTTTCATAACTGATTATTTAATATTTATACTATTAATATAAGTAAAAATAATCAATTATCCAAGCATTTTACCATTTACGACAAGACCAATATCTTGCTTTAGTTTTTGGTCCTGGATTATCGCAGTTATGTCTCGCACGGAAAGACTTTCGTCTCTTAGGATTATTCTTTTTAATTCGCATTGTTTTTTGACCGGCTTTCTTGGCTGATGTACCTCCATGTCCGAAGTTAACTTTTTTTACTTTGATAGTACCATCTTTATTTTTTTTGCCGGAATTAACATACACTTTGAATTTTTTGACATCACCTCGCATTATTTTATTCAATTTAACTTTGCGACCGCGATATTCTGCTTCAGTTAATGGAGTAGGTATTACTCCATCTCTAATATCTTCAAGCATTGCTTTAGCACAAACTGTACACATTGTCATTTCTTCCATGTTATAATTCCTGTCTTATTCCTAGTTTCGGAAGCATTTTTCGCCACCGTTTTATTATTTTTTCTTTTTCTTCGTTAGTCAATGTTCCATTATCAACCCATATATCTAAATACGAATTAACTACTTCAGCATATGGTTTACGTTCTTTTTTTGCTCTGAAATATAATCCTTGAATCATTGCTGGTTGTTCTTTTTGTAGCAACCAATAATTCATAGTGTCAATTTCGCCTCGATTAATTTTGTTTCTTCGAGCCATATCCGATCTCATATACTTGCCTTGTTTGACATTCCAACCACTTTGCGTTATGTGCTCTATTTCATGGCGCAGTATGTCTTTGAGGTCCATTGACACTTTAGAAAGCACTTGCGGATATTGATTTGGATCTATTTCGAGTCTAACTTCGATCAGTGGAGGCGTATCTGCTTTGGTTGGATCTTTTGCTTTGTCATTAAATGCGTCTCCACCATACCGATACGCATCAAGTCCTTCTACCCATTGTATTTTGAGAGTCAGATAAAATTCCAATTGCACATTGGGTGCTTCAATTTCTTCGAAGTATATTTCTGGATGTTCTTCTATATGTGGTACAGAGTCGCCTTTTGCAAAAAACGTTTGCTTTCCTGCAAACATGCCGTCCTCTGATTCAACACACGAATAACTGTCTTTGACTATTCCTAACAACGTGTTAGATAGTTTAGTTACCAGACTGTCATAACGGCCTTCTACGATTAATTCTTTCATTGATATCATATATTAATAAATATTACTCAAGTAAATTGTAATTCCAATAACGTTCTTTGTCTTCGTTATAAGGATTTCCTGATTGCTGATAATAGCAATTTAAACAGAGCATTTGCAAGTTGTTTATGCAATGATTGGTAGTGTCTCCGTCTTTGTGATCTAAACGAAGTGGCACTGTGTCGTCTGTTATGCGACGTTCTTCATATCCGCAGCTTGCACATTTTTCTGGAAGTATGGCAAGTGCTAAAAGTCGATTACGAAGTTTCCATACAGGATAATTAGGATGTTTGCCTAAAAGTATATTGTCTATACTGTATACTCCTCGATTAGCTTTAACTACGTCTTTTGGTATCCCAACTCCAAATTGATTTTTATGTAGTTCATACAAAGTCTTACCAGTAGCTCTGTCAGTATACATGCGGGCATATTTTTTATAAGATGTAAATGATATTTTAAGGAACCGAGCCGCTGCTGCATTGGATTTGGTATTCTCCATTGCATAACGTATGTCAGACTCCGGCACATTTAATGCTGTTCTTCCTTGACCATATACATACTTATATTCACTCATTAATATATGCCTCGCTTTCTTAAGAACTCAACAGTGTCCCTAACTGCAGTTTTTTTATTATACATTTCATGAAGATCCGTTTTAAGCTTCAATGTCCAATCTGTAAATGTTCTTGGATGCACTTTACTTTTCTTTTGCACTGCGTCAATCCAATATGAATATGACGGATAATTTTCTGTGAATCGGTCTTCATCTGTTCTATTTTCTACATGGTCAATTTGATCTTTGAGCGGCCACATATGAAATGGTACATCAGGAGATTTTCGTCGAGCCGGTAATCGATCATGATGTTTGTTTCTACGATCGTTGCGTGTTATAAATTTATCCATCATGTTGACAGATCTGTCTTTAGGCGATTCGCCACTATGTGCTGCTTTCTTTCCCATCGTTTGGTTTGTTCTTGTTTATTAATATAACTAATTTACGCCAAGCATCTTCTGCTCGGTATATGTATTTTTTAAATTTTACAATGTCTTGTTCAGTTCTAGCCAATTGTGCCCATTTCATGTTGCGATGATATGTGGCATGTAAGAATCCTATGCGTATCGTTCTGATAATTTTAAACATTTCTTTTTCGTTTTTCCACAGTAACCGTTAATTCATTTTTAACTAAGTTCTCCCATACAGAATAACAGTTCTCATAGTTATCTACAAATACAGAACATTTTCCATTTGCATCTACTAGCATAGCACATTGATTGGCTTGATAATCGTTGTGTCCGCATATTTCCACTAGACACGTCATAACATGTTCAAAACTAATCGAATCATCATTATGTAATATTAGTTGCCATTTACCCGTTTTTGATTTTTTCTTGGACATCTCTGATAATTGCACATTGCTCGTATAACTCTTGCTCTTCCGCATAATCTAACGATTCAGTTAAAAATTTATTTTTTCTTGCTGTATCCCAGGTGTCAGGCCATTCCCAATCTGTAGTTTTCATGTGATTAATAGAACGAATAAATAGTTCTTGGACAAAGTTCATAGTTTCATCATTACCTGTATACATATTATTATAATAATAAATATTAGGCAAAGACCCAAATGTTATTTGTTTTTAAACGGATTATCTATCTTAGGAAGATTGACAGCTGTTGTGCTAGCAAAGTTTCTTGTTTGTGGCATAGATTGAATAGATTGGTTAACCATATCTTGTTGTCGCTTTTCTAGTTCTTGTCGTTGCCTTTCTAATTTTTCTGCTTCGTCTCGTTTTGCTTTAGATTTTTTATATAAACCCGGAAGAAATTTAAAATGATGTGGTTCTCTTTTATTTTCTCCCCACCACCATCCAAAATCGTCTGAACGTCTTTCGTTTCCAAATAAAGAAGGTCCGTGCATCCAATTTCTTGATTTTCCATGTATATCCATAGCAATTCCATCTCCATGATTAGATGTTCCTGGTTCTGCTACGTCAAATCTTTTGTTTGGGTCGGTTGGATTTTGTGGATCTAGAGGACGTTTCTTGAATCTTCCCGTTTTCTCAAAATGTTCCCAATCTACTATATCATATTGACCATATCCTTTAGATCCTGCTCGCGCTGTTGTATATGGTCTAAATCCATCTGTCCAATCTTTACCAAAAATACTATTTGTCTCTTCATAGTATGCTGCTTCCATTTCTTCAAATGCCGTAGTAGCATCAGGACGAAAACTACGTAGTCCTCGATATGTACCACTACCATCTGCTTTTTTTGGATTAGTTAAACTTAGTTTCGAAGCAATACCATTATCGCCAGTATAGTTAGATGGGGTGTAGTCTTCTTTTGATCTTCCACGTGGGGCAGGAGGATTCATTGAAAGTTCTCCTTCTAATAATATGTCTTTAAGCTTTATCATTTTATATAAATATAACAAAAACTATTATTTGCCTTGACCTCTATATTTAGATTTATGACCTTTTTGTCCTTTGCTGGCATTCTTTGAATGAACGCCTGGTCTTTTCTTTTTTTGTGTGTCTGTTTTACTAGAAGTTATGTTTCTTGCTGCCATTATTTTTTCTTTTTCTTTTTACGACCTGATTTCATGTTAGCACACCAATGATACATCTTGCCCCTTTCACCGCTATACTTCTTAGATTTTTTTCGCAAATCAGTTATCGATCCTTTACAACTTGCCCCAGCTCGTTTAACTCTGCCTGGGCGACTTTTTCCTTTTCGCTTCCCATCTGCAAAGTTTTCTATTGCTAAAAGTTCTGCTAACTTAATCATTTTTTCTTTTTAGACTTGTTGCCCCAATTCTTTGCACCTTTTTTTCTGCATTGAACCAATGCACCAGATGCATAAGCCGATGGCCATATTTTGTAACGACTTTTTACTTTGTGATAACAAGCATCTCGTTTTTTCTTTTTCTTTTTACTCTTGCGTTTCTTTTTACGTTTTTCTTCAAGAGCAACTTCCAATAAGTCTTTGAGTCGTATCATCCTTTCTTGCTTTTTCTTTTACTCTTTCTTTTATTCTTTCTTGTTTTACTAGAAACATTTTTTGCTTTGCCACTTCGATTCTTATCACCATCCTCTCTGCGTTTTTTACGAACAGCAGCTGCTCTGTCTTTTTTTGACATTCTTCTAGCGTCACGTTTTGATAAACATTTAGGTTTGCCTTCGCCTTTCTTTCTGTCGCCACACTTTCCAATACGTTCTCCTTTGGTGTTATAACGATCCCATCCACCGCCACTAGAACTTCCGCCGCCGCCTTTTCCAAACCAAGCTCTTAAATCTTCGTCTAGATCATTCGGCCAAGTATCTTCAATATTGTTTTCTTTTCGAACATCCATACCAGGACCTTGTTTAAATAAAGTATCTGGTTCTTGTTGTTCAATTTCTTCTTTTTTAGTTTTTCTACGTTTTTTTGTTTTACGTTTTTTCTTAACACAGTTAGGATACCGCTTACCGAACATGGTTTTCATGCCCTTTTTTTCATAGCCTTTCCAGCACTTTTCATCCAATAAGTCCTTCAACTTAATCATTCATCATCCTTAGGTTTTACTGAGTGCAGTTTCTCTTGTATCTTTTCGTACTCTTTGTATGTGATATTAGTAGCATCAATAGCTTCTAAATATCCTTTCAACCATTGCACAAATTCGTGTGCTGTTATTTTTTCATATTCTGGCATAATTTATCCTTTTATGAAATCCCTACATGTCCTGAACATGAAACATGCGCATGAATTATCCATTCCATAGCTAAATCTGAACTACCTGTTCTCATTAGCGTGATATCGTAACGATCCCCAATACTACCTGTTGCCCTTATTACATTACCACCGATAGTTAACGTTGTATCAGAACCTGCGCCACTTGTTTTATTCCCAGTTACTAATCCATTAAGAATAGCACCATTCGAAGAATTTTTACTAAGTCTTAATAAACTGCCTTTATTACCAAACGCATCAATTGATCCGGCACTTCCTGCAATTATTATTTGATAATTATGTCCAACAGATAGTCCACTTGTTCTAGGTAATTCTAATTGAACGGAATTGGTGCCGCTTAATGACAAATTTATAAATGCAGTCATTCCAGATTTTATACCTTTTGCCTCAAAAGTTCCACTTATTGTAGAAGAGTTGTCTAAATATACTGTGTCTTTTGTGGTTCTTGTTGTGCCTTCTATATATCCGTTATTTACTGTTAACGCCGCTCTAGTTGAATCGGAGCCTGATACTGTTAATGGAGTTTCTGATGCCGACGAACTAATTAGTAATGATCCGGATATCTCTGCATTTCCGGAAAAAGGAAATCCTGCTCCTGCGCCTGCATTATCGGCATATGAAGCAGTTACTGCAAATGATGCACTAGTAACAAGCCCATCAAAAGATCCAGTAAATGACCCAGTAGCAACAACTTCGGTAGTAGCTGTACCATCCAGTGCGTCTATAATTCTAGTTAAATGTTCTGCTTTACTAGTTAATCCTTCTTGTATGCCTGCTTTACTTATTGTTGCCATTTATGTTCCTTTTTTTATAAATAGGCCAATTCTTGGTTTTTTCATTCAACCAATCCTGGCGTTCATCACAACCACAATCTTCATCTAGAAGTTTAGCAATACGTTCTGTCAATTGATCTAAACGTGTTGCAGATGTAATTTTTTTTATATCGTCTCCTAGTCCCTTTGATTTCATATGTTTCCTTTATTCTTTATCCTTGTCTTGTTCGTCATAATAGTCTTGAGGATGAAATTTCATTTCTACTTTTTTGCCTTCCTTAGTAATTGATTTGCCATCAACTATTATTTCAACTGGATATGGTTCATGCTCATCATACCAATACGCCATTTCATATCCGCCGTTGTCTAACAACTTTACTAGTAGACCTCTTTCATAATCTTTGTCTTCGGCTTGTAAAACTTTTTCTTTGCCACGTGGTAATGTCAAGTCTGGCGCAGGTAAATCTTTCTTTTTCTTTTTCTTTTTTGGATGATCATCTTCTTGTAAAATATTTTTTAATTTCATCATTTTACTGTCCTTCATATTTATCCGTTACAGGATATCCTTTACTAATACTATCCAATGGATGTTTTCCTGGACCTTTGTGCCAATCTGACTTTTCTTGATTACCAACAAACGGACCTCCATAATCAGCATAATTTTTATATTTACCGAATTCTTCTTCTGTTATAGTAGTCATTCCCAATAATCGTTTTCTGAGCTCTTTTAACACATTGCTATGCTCCGGGGTCATTGGTATTTCTAATACTTTACCTCCTGGAAACCCATAATCTTTTTCTGGGTGCATTACCTTAGTATAACCGGTGTCGTCGATTCCTAACATTTTATACGGTACATTTTTCATTGTTATTTGATTGCTAGGTATCAATGTGCATCTCAATGGATATTTGTATTGGCCTTGTGGATCTTCGACTGCATTCATATATTTCAATACATTTTTCCAACTATTTTTGTCTAGTTTTTTACGTTTTGTTATGTGTGCTGCTAAATCGCCTATAGCATCCATTTTAACTTTGCCTACAACTTGTTCTACTTGCAATTGACTCAGTGTTATCTGTTTAGACATATCCTTTAAACGTGCTAATAATCCTTTATTACGAAGTTTCTTAAAAGCTAGATTTTCTATAGAATATTCTCCTTCTGCTTCTAAACCTGTTTGTCGCATTTTATACAAACGATCCAGTATGTGTTTAATTTGATATTCTAGTTTAGGATCTCCCTCTTTTAAATTTTCTATTTCATATTGTAAAGGTGCCATTTTTGCATCAATAACTTCATCATCGATTGATATAACGTCTGCATTTGGTTTTTTTAACCATTTACCTTTCATTAATGAATATTGCCCTACTGAAGAATGAAGTCTGTCATTCCAATCCTGTGCGTATAGTTCAATATCCATTCCTTTGTATGTTAACGGATAATTATTACTCCATATGCTCTTTTTGGCCATCATTAAATTTTTAACTAGATGTAAATTCTTGTCTACCGCTTGATAGTCAATAACAACATGAAGATCGATATCGGATTTTTCTGTCCAATTGTAATTGGCGTTGCTTCCAATAAGCAGAACGTCTAATACTTCTACTGTGTCGGGAACTTCTAAAAAATCATAGAATGCTTTTGCTATGCGAAGAAATTTATAGGATAGTCCTTTTTTAAGGCATTCTCCATTCCAAAGTTTTGGATTCAATGTGCTCTGTGTTTCGTATTCGTGTAGCATTTAATATAAATACCGTTACTTCCAAAAGAGCTGTATTAGTATGATAGATAATGATAGCAATAGACAAATTGCCGTTTTTAAGCTGACTGATTCTCCTACAACTAAGTATGTCATTAGTGTGAACATGAATATTCCTGAAACGAAAGATAAAAATCTACCAGGCCAAAATTCGCCTTGAAATCCATCAACTGCATATTTAGTTGCTTCCATAAACAGATATGTAATTGGGACTCCACAGAACATCAAAGCCCAGCGCCATTCTTTTGCCCAAGTCCAAATAATTGGACCGTTTACTTGTATCCAAACAATTAATTGTCCTACAGTAAATAATAATGCTGATAATGCAATGTATTTCAGATTCATTTATATATTATAAGAAATATATTTTAAGAATCAAAATCCACCCATAACTGCTTCATCAATAGCTTCTTGTACTTCGCTTTTTGTTGCAGACATTTTGAAAGATATATCTGCTTGGAATCTTTCTACTTCTTCTCCATCTAAAAACAATACAATTGTTGGAACCACAACAACTTTATATTTTTTCTGAAGTTCGGGATTCTTGCTTATGTCATAATATTTAACATTACAATCTGATAGATTAGTTAACCATGTAACATTGTTTGAATTATTCCAAGCAGCGTTAAAATGTTTAATGGTAATTTGCGAATACGAATTAATTGTAAATAATAATACAACTAATAATAAAAATAATTTTTTCATGATATACTACTTTAAATTATCAATTTTTTGTTCTATGCGATCCATGTCCTCTTTAAGTTCCTTGACATCTTCTTGAGTTGTCATAATGGTTTGTCTGACTATTTGATCTTTCATGTCAAATTCCATTCTGGTTACTTCTGGTTCTGGTGGTTTAGGTAATTCTTTTGCTTCTTGTATGTCTGCTTGTAAAGCAAACCACATTCCAACTACCGTTGCAATTGCAAATGCAATACCTATCAAAGTTTTAATACTTACTTTAAAACCTGTGTCTTCGTTTAATTCTGTTGCCATGTCTTTCTTTATAATATTACGTAATTTACTCCTACACTAAAATTGTGCCATCTTCTGTTCCAATACTTATGATATTTTCCTTCTAGAAATACTCCTAAGCTTTTATTGAATTTATGTCCAAATATCAATCCTCCGGAATAGTCTATCCATTGACCGTCATTGAAATTATGATATGAATATTCATTCTTTGTTTTAATATGCAGCGGCATCACATTTGCCCATGAATGTAGCCAAAAACTCTTGGTGTAATGATAAAAATCAAATCCTAATACTAAGGAGTGATTCCATTGCAAGTCTAATGCGTTTCTTTCTTTTTGTGTGTAATCTGCTAATATTTCTGGTATTACTACAGCTTCCCATACTTGTGTATTCTCTGCAACTACATCCCCTGCAGGATTAAAATATGTTACTCCGCCTTCACCATCAAATTCAACATCATACCCTTCTTGCAATGCAAGTTGTGTATAATGCAGATTACCGTCTGATAATAACCATTCATCTAAAGGATTGTATCCATATGGTTCGGATATACGTTGCACAGCTCCAATATTGAATGAAAGTTTATTTCCTATTTTTTGTCTGTATCGCTCTGACGATTCGAAGTAACGTATATCAGCAAATCCATCTTGTAGATATTCTGCTTTAGCTATCCAATTTTTGGCAACATATCTTAAAAAATGATCTTGATTAAAAAACGTTGTTCCTTGCTGTCTCGTCCAATCTGCTTCGAATAAAAATTCAAATCCATTTATTTTACCAATTGTGGCAGCATCTCCATATGTTTTTTCTGTACCGTCAAAGAATATATTTGTCCGATTTTCATATCCAAATCTTGCAATCTTTCTTACACCTAACGCAATAGAATAATCAAATGGAGTCTTAACTGTTGATGTTTCTAATCCGTCTGTTACAGAATAAACGTCGACATCAGATACTGAATTACCTCCTGTTACCGCGCCATAGAATGTAGAGTATTTAAAAATCTTTTTAATTGTTTTCTTAAACTCTGAGTCTGTGTTTTGACTGAATGCAATTGCTGGTAATAGTAAAAATAATATTAATAATTGTTTCATTGTTTTATAATTTTTTTGTTAAATTGTTTATCTTCATATGTTATTGTCAAAAAATAAACACCCGTTTCCAACATGTTTAAGTATAAACGATCGTCATTACCTGTTAAGACAACCTTTCCGGTTGCGTCTTTTAATTCATATACGATGCTCAAATGGGTCTTAATATTTAATATATCATCGGTTGGGTTTGGATACACAATTATACCATTTGCTAGCATTTCGTCTATACCAACTGGCCATCCAGCTTCGCAATAATCATACATTGATTGGCAAGATGCATCCCACTCTACTTCACAACAATAAACATCTACATCAATCACCCAAGCATAACATCCGTCGTTTAACCAATAAGGATTACCTGGTCCGCCTACACACCCGGCATCATACAAACAAGAGCTTGAGTCAGATACATTGGCTTCGGGGTTGTAATTATAAGCATTTGGATCTGTACATCCTGCTAATGGTAATATACAAGTTCCATTATCTGTGTTTGCTAATGGATTATAATTTAATGCTGTTGAGTCAGTACAACCAAAAACAACCGGTTCGCAAGATCCATTGTCTGTGTTAGCAGTTGGGTCATAGTTAAAAGCAGTTGGGTCCATACATCCATATATTACTGGAACACAACTTCCATCATCAACATTTGCCTCAGGGTCATAATTAAATGCTTCTGGGTCTGTGCATCCGTAAATTGGATATATACAAGTTCCATTGTCTACGTTTGCTGTGGGGTCATAATTTAATGCCAATGAATCCATACATCCAAAATAAATGCATGATCCATCGTCTATATTTGCTTCTGCATTATAATTCCAAGAAATTGGGTCCATACAACCGTATATTGTTGCAATACAAGAACCGTCGTCTATATTTGCTAACGAATCATAATTAAATGCTAAAGGATTTGTGCATCCATATACAATTGGAATACAAGAACCGTCATCGGTATTGGCTAATGGATCATAATTAAATGATGTAGAGTCCATGCAACCATATATTTTAGGCTCACAATAGTCTCCACAGTATGGTAATGCCGAATATGTAATCCAACTAGGAGATTCAAAAGGCTGTAATGCACCTTGTCCGTTATTGGCAAAAGGATTTGATCCTTCATACATTAATTCGACACCGTCTGCGTTTGTTAATCTAAATGAATTATGCCACGTTTGAAATTCAACTTCTTGTGGCGACTGTTGCGGTCCTGCGATTTCAAAATAATAAACTTCTACTGGTTTATTAGTGTTTAATGGTATTGAGAATATTTGTTCGTTTAACCCAGGCCCCATTGTGTATGTGCCTAGAGTTTGGCCGTCTTGGTATACTCCTATATATGAATTGCCCCAACCATCAGCTGCAGCATCTCCTATCCACAATGTATAATTACATGTTTCTACTATTTGATTGATAGTAGCATCTGGATTATAATTATAAGCAGCAGTGTCAATACATCCATATATATGCAAATTTTCACAACTACCATCATCAACATTAGCTTCTGGATTGTATTCTTGATATGAAGGATTCATACAGCCTGGTATTGGTTCTATGTCATTACAAGGAACTCCGACTACGGGTCCTGAATATCCGGTATATTCAAAGTTTGGATTAGGTAGTTCCCATAAGACTTCGCCATTACATCCGTATATAACAACGTTACCGTCAATAGTACCACCAGTTGTAGATCCAGCTAATCCATCTCCATATGAATCGCTTATTATAAGTTCAACTCCTTGAGCATCGATACAAACGGGATAACTATATGTTTGTCCTACATCACTAAAATTGTATTCGCCTTGTGGTATTTGTATAGGAGAACCGCCATCTGATAATGATGTGAGTATCCAAGACGTTTCACTCGGGTAACTATCCAATGTAATTTCAACTGTTATTTCAAAATCACCTGGATCACAGTTATCTCCACTTCCATCACCACCACCGCACGAACCATTATCTTCTGTTGCCCATGGGTTATATGATTCTGAATTAGGGTCGGTACATCCAGGGATACACGCAGTTGGAGTATATGCTATGGTGTCAGAATGTGTACCATCCGCATAGTTAACAACTAGATAATGTTCTACTGACCAATTGGGAGGCATATTTTGTCCTCCAGCATATACACCAAAATTACCACTCGGCACATTAGGAGGTTGTCCAACGGGATATGTAAATGGTCCTACGCCTTCAGCTGTCGAATATGACACGGAAGCTACTTCACAACTTCCAGGTGCATTAAACCATTCAAATATTATGATTGCTTGACTACCGCCGTTAATACATATCTGATATGCATTTGAACTTTCAAAATTGCAATTGTTTTGTGTTGACCCTAAAAACGGAATAACACTTACTAATAATAATAACAAAAACTTTTTCATATTTCTTCTTCTGATTCCGTTGTGTTAGGTCGTTTAAATATTTTACCTGCTTCTGCAATACCAAAACATCCTAATGTAATCCATAAAAATGAATTGTAAATAAATTCGTTAACATGTAATGGATTACCCATCCATCCAGTTACGATGTCTGCTACTGCAAACAATACCATTACTGCAAACGACGCAAATCCTACTACACTTTTTTCATTGATATCATTTTCGTCTTTAAAAATATTTGCGAATGCCATAAGCCTTCCCTTTAAATTTAAGAGTAACCTTTTCATAATTGCAACCTTTTATTGTTTATAATTGTTTTAACATATCTACTAGTTCTGGTTGTGGAAAACAATCGAATTTATCTTTTCTAACATTCGTATGTGTCCACAATCCAAATTGCTTTGCATTGTATGCATCTGTGTTAAATTCAAATGCATCTTTTGGATGAACTCCTTGTTTTAATAATTTAGGTAGTCCGTTTTCCAAATCCATTTTAGGATAAATATCACGTAAATGAAGAATTAAGAGTCGTAAGCTTTCTATTTGTTTGTCTGTGTATGCGTGCCAGTACTGATGTCCTCTAAATTTATAGCCTAAATCACAAACATATTCTGGTTTTACTTCGGTATTGACATATGTATAATACTTATCGCCTTTCTTTTTAAGGTATCCAAAGTTATTGAGTTCAACACCGCCTGATAGTTTGGATATTTTAAAGTTTCCTACTTTACCAAGATGCCAACCTAAATAATTGTTTGGAAAACATTCTACTACAACACCATCATGTTTAGTTTTACCTTTAACATTGCTTCCGCCAATACAATATTGTGTTGCTACTCGACCTCTTTTGTCTTTATTCCAACCTGCTACTGTGTTATACGGGTTGTCCCAACCAGCAGTGTGATGTAAAAAGAATCCTAATGGTTCTATTTTACCATAATCTCGGACATACTCGTCTTTGTCTAAGTATTGACGATCAATTGTTAATCCGTCTTTAGTAGTGTATTGTGATTCTTCTGCTGCAGCTTCGCTATCAGTATCAATGCCAATAGCTTCCCATGTTTTAGTACCAACTATACCGTCTGCTGTTAATCCGTTTTCTGACTGAAATCTGCGTACTGCTAATTCTGTGTCGGCGCCGAATATACCATCGGCTGACAATTCTAATGCAGTTTGTAACTCTTTTACGTGTGAGCCTTTACTGCCTCGTTTTAATAACATACTTATCCTTTAATAATAAATATGTTAACGTTATAGTTTACAGGCTATTTATGTATGTTTGTAATCGATCTGTTGGATTCCAATTTAATCGTTGATTAGCATCTTTATTTTCTTGAAGTGTTTTTCTGTAATTACCCGGCTGATCTGGTATGTATATACATTCGGTACCGAATTTAATTTTGAACATATGATACAGTTCATTCATTGAAAAATTAACCCCAGTTCCCAATTCCCAAGCATCATCATGTTTTTCTTCACTCATTGCAATACGATATAATCCATCAACAATATCTGTTACGTGGGTAAAATCTCTTCGTTGTTCACCATCTCCAACAATTGTAATCTTTTCTCCATCACGAACTTGACGTCTCCAAATACCAATAACAGCTGCCCAGTCTCCTTCTATAATCTCACCAGGTCCATATACATTATAAAATCTAGCTGTTTCAAAATTGCAATTGTATACCTTTTTATAAAGTTTAAAAACTTCTTCTGCCATATGTTTATAACATGCATATGGAGATTGATATGGATCGTGCCATCTAGAAGAAGAACCAGCATAAACTACTTTTACGTTGTTTTCTTTTGCCCACTCTGCAATATGTACTGATGCATCTGTATTTACGCGATATGTTGCTAATGGATTTTCAAATGAAGGTTGTATTCTTGACAATGCAGCTAAATGAAAACAAATATCGATGTCTCGTCCAGTTAACCAAGAATAAATGCTTCCATTCCAGAATCGTTCATGCTGTATGTCTTCGCGATGATATATAGCACCTTCGACGTGATTTTTCATGTTTCCTGTATCATAATTATCAACACTCCAAACTTCATGTCCTTCTGATACTAATCGTTTAATTAAATTTGTGCCTATAAAGCCAGCACCTCCTGTTACAAGTATTTTCATATGTATTTTTTATTTGTTTTAGGGTCATGTTGTATGTAACTACCCCATTTATATTTTGCATATTCATGACCATCTCTTTCAGCCTGTTGTCGAGCTTCTCCATTAGTTGAAGCTGAAGCAAAATGATAAAAGTTCGTCATCTTGGTTCTACACATTTTAAAATCGGAAAGATGGCATTTTAAAAAGAAATCCCAATCTGCTACCATTCCTAACTCATAGTTTTCATCCCACCCACCTACTCGTAGGTAGTCTTTTTTGTACATCATGATAGGCAATGTAGATCCACTCCAATTATGTCCTGACTTTACTATGTTCTGCTCAAATTCCCAAAAACGATCCAAGTCAAAGCTTTTAACATCAGTACCTAAGTTTTCTATTACAAAGTCTTTGAATATAGATGGGTATGGTTCTATCTGATTTGGTGTTAAAACTATAGGGTGTGATCTTTCCCAAGATTCCCAGTATGTTGATGTGCCATGATAGTTATTCCAATCTTCTTCTAACCTAATATCCCAATCTTTTGGAAACACATTATCATCATTGACGATTAACACCTTATCATGTTTGGCATTCATTACACCTAAGTTAGTTCCTTTACATAAACCAACATTCTGTTTTATATTAAGAATGTCAATGTATCCACCATGTTTGTTTAATACTTCTTCATTTATATCATAGTGTCCGTCCACTACAACTATAATTTGATTAATCTTTTTTTGTCCCTGTATTGCAGACTTTAAACATAAGTCTAGCATTTCTGGTGATTTATATGTTGGTATTATTACTGATATCATATTTTATTCCAATCTGTTAAAGGTGATAGCCAATCTGCTTCTGTATGTGTTGATACTCCAGGTACTGAACTTATACAAGGTACTCCGCGTTCTTGAGATAACTCTAAAAACAGAGCAAACGAATCTGTAATCCTTTTAGAAGAGTGTTTGTATAATAAATCCTTATCTGTTTGTAATCTATTGTGTGTAGCAGCAAAAGACATTACAGTACTGTTTGTAATCTTCCAATGAGAGGATGTAGTCTTAATTAATCTAGTTACCTCACCTCCAGATTCGATGAATGGATTACCTCCAAGAGTCTTATCTATATACTTATCTGGATGATCATAACCTGTTACATATCCATTGTAACTACCGACTCCTTCTTCTATAATAGCCTTAGCTTCTGGCCTATGTAGAAAATCATCTTCCAATAGATATATGATATCATTATTGCTATTCTCTTGTAATGCTAAGTCAAGAGCATCTCTGAAAGTTCCTGATCCATTGCCGTTTGATACTTGAACCAACCTTACTCCAATAGAGTTTACCATTTGGACAGTCTCATGGTTAAGGTTATCACCTACCACCACTATATTGTCTTTTCCAAACACTGACACAGTATTAGCTAAACAATGCTTTTTTGTTGCATGAGATAACTTATTCTTATGGCCACCGGCACTTTGATTTGATAATCTATAATATACTTTCATCTATATTCTTTTCACTTGTTCCCAATATGGGATATAATTTTTCCACTGAGCTCTAGCTTCACTTCTACTATTGTTTCCTGGAAAAGTATTAATAAACATCTGAGTCTTCCATCCTACGTAAGGAAAGCTTATCTGGTCTCTTATTGAGTATGTTTGTATCTGTTCCCACCACAAACTATTAAATTCTGTCACTCTATCTGTATTGCGTCTCATCAACACTTTTGTCTCGTATAAGTCTGTTGGGACATATCCATTTGCATAGTATTGGTTAACTGCCTCCTGTATACCCTGAGACTGATCAGGTTTCCATTTATACAGTATCTGAGCTTCCTCTATTATATTACTTCTTTCTGGATGAGGCATAACAACAATGTCACAATTAGAAAGATAAGCAATAAACTCGTGCGGGTCAACTTGTAGCTGACAGTTATTATCAATCCACAACCAATAATCTGAGTCTGGCTCGAAAGTGTGTATGTTTGTTTTAACTTCACGAGCGGTTTTCCTAAAGTTATCCTTTTGATTAACGTATACAACTTGCCAATTGGATCCTTCAACCATCTCTGGTTTGTTAGTATAAAATTTATACTCTACATTATCGAACTGAGGTTGCTCTGGAAGCTTTATTAGATTGGGCTTCTCTTCTCCAAAGAAGGTGGCATTAACTACTGTGATCATTATTTAATTCCTTTACAAAACTCTAATGCAGCTTCAATAACTTTGTGCATATCGTAATATTTATATTCAGCTAATCTTCCACCAAAATGTACATTATCTAACTGTTTTGCTTGTTGCAAATAGTTTGAGTACTTTTCATTGTTTGTGGTATCATTTACTGGGTAATATGGCTCTGTTTTCCCTACCACGTAGTCAATTGGATACTCATACGTAACGTAGGTCTTTGGAGAATCATTGTCAGGTTCAAAGTGTTTATGCTCTATTATTCTTGTATAAGGAACTTCTACATCTGTAAAGTTCATCATAACAACACCTTGATAATTATTTGTGTCTAGCTTTTTTGTATCAAAACTTGTAGTCTTATATTCCAAAGGTCCAAATTGATAATCAAAAAACATATCTATAGGTCCGGTGTATATTAGGTTTGCATATGTTGGAAGTGTATCCTTAAAATAATTAACTTCTAATCTAACCTCAACATCTTGTAACAATTTTTCAAATATATGAGTGTACCCTCCTACTGGAATGCCTTGATATTTGTCGTTAAAGTAGTTGTTGTCGTAGGTAAATCTTACTGGTAGTCGCTTTATAATTTCCTTTGGTAACTCGATTGCTGGCTTTCTCCACTGCTTCTCCGTATATCCTTTGATAAGCTTCTCATAAACATCTCTACCTACTAACTTGATAGCTTGCTCTTCTAAGTTTGTTGGTTCTTCAATCTCTGCACTTTGCTCTTGTATAATTCTTTGTGCTTCTTCTGGTGAGCTGATATTCCACATCTTAGAAAATGTCCACATATTAAATGGAAGAGAATAAATTTCTCCTTTATAATTTGCAACAGGACGGAGAGAGAAGTTATTAAAAGATGTAAATTGATTAATCCATTTCCATACTTCTTCATTAGACGTATGAAATATATGAGGTCCATAAGTGTGTATGTTAATTCCATCTTTATGAGATGTATGACAATTTCCTCCTATATGAGATCGTTTATCTATAACACAAACACTATAACCTTTTTTAGTAAGCTCATGTGCACAGATAGCTCCATAAAATCCAGCTCCTACTATTAAATAATCAAACTGCTTCATCGATGTAGTTTTGTTGTACCAATTGAATTAATTCTGCATAATCCGGTGTGTCTACCACCTTACAGCCAGAGAACGCTGAGTACCAGCCTTGAAAACTATTATGCTTTAGTTCTGAACCTTTTTTTGCATACACTAAGTTAGTTCCGCCAAATAAGCTACTTAGTATAGAATTTCCTCCTTGAACAGATATAAATTTAGAAGTCTTAGCTCCTAGAACTATCTGAAGTAGGTTGTAATCTAAACCCTCTGCTTCATATAAGGTATTCATCTCTATCACCGAAGGGTATTTTGATTTGATTAAATCATAATCGCCTAGGTTGAAATTGACGGAGTGATCTTGTATAATATTCTTTGCTAAAGGTCTGTTATATATTATTGTATAAAATTGTGATAATCCTTCAAACAATATATCGAGTAAATTAACTGGGAGGTAGTTAATTGGAGATTGTCCCCACTCTGTTGTATATTTATTGCTAATTATTAAAGGTTCTTTTTCGAAAGACGTTTTTAAGTCAAAGTCTTTATAATAATCTTTTAAAGATGGGAAGTCCCATTCAGAAGTGTCTAGATTATAAAAATGAATATTCCTTAGTGGCGTATTAGAAGGAATCGCTCCTCTACGTTTGATATACTTTATGTGTACATATTTAGGATCTAGGAAGTAGTAAAAAGGCTCCATTCCTGCACACGTGTGGACTTGTACTTCAATACCTTGTTTATGTAAATAATGTACATAAGGTAAGACCATAATAAGTTCGTAACCAAATTCACAAGCTAAAGTGTCTACCGATTTCATATCTTGCTATACCTTTCATTTTGTTGTTCTTGACGATCAATTGTTTTGTCATGACGTAAACACCAATGCTCTGAGGTTGGTAAATAACTTATTGTATGGTATCCTTCTAATACTTCATGAACCTTATTCACCCATTTAATCTTGTCATTATTCTTGTAAATACGCCATTGAAAGTCTGGAAAGTTTACCCAACCTTGATCATTAACGCCCCATTTCCATTTATCAATATGTTCTTGTGTAAGCCCGTCGACAGTATTTATTCTTGGTACTTTTAACACATCAACATCATTATGTTTTAATACTTCAGGTAACATATCTAACATATACGTAGTTGGCATTTCGTCAGCATCAATCTGAAATATATAGTCTCCTTTACATTTAGATGTAAGTTGATTTTTCCATTCCGCAAAATGATTGTTAAACTTTCCTTTATGCCAATTGAATTCACCATTAACAGAATGTGATCGTAAATATGTTTCTATTTCTGGATCTCCATTTTGTTCATCATAAAGAATAATTATTTCGTCTTTAGATCTTTTATTAGAAACTAAAAAATTGATTAATCGTTGTATCTCAACAAACTCATTGCAAACTGTTATAGCGTAACTTATTTTCATTTATTTATAATATAGTAAATTTACGTTAATTATCCTATACTTTCTGAAGTTTTGGCAGTTTTAATTTAGGAAGTTTTAATTCTACTTGTTCTGGTATACTATTGGTACCGTTATCAATAATATCTAATAACAAATCATATTGTTCTGATATAGACTTAGCAGTAAAGTTACTATTAACAAAATATCGTTGTCTTGTTGCCAATTGTTTCCAACGTTTATAATTTTTAAGAACGTCTACTAACATTTTGCTAGCATATCCATAATCAACAGTAAACCATTGGGCTTCTGTTAACAAAAAGTCATTTGCTGCAGATTTATGTATGTTAGTCATAGTACCTGGTAATGCACATATAAATTCTTTTTTCAAGAAGTCTACCTGGCCAGAATAATGAGGAGCAATAATTGGTTTCCCGGTTGTTGCAAATTCTAATAATGGTCTTCCAAAACCTTCTGCTTTTGTGAAACTAATCATTGCTTTAATCTTGTTATGATTATATAATGCATTCATTTCTGCATTCGTTAAGTCACCATGTAATAAATATACATTAGGAAGCTTTTTCTTGTCGACGCCAAACATATCCCGTATCTGATTGATTTTGTTTTCTATTTCCCAACGATCAGTAACACTATATGTAGCCCCGCTAGTTTTTAATACTAGGGCTGGTTTAGTTTTTTTGTTTTTAAATGTAGTAAAGAAACAATGAAGAGCTCCACTAATATTTTTGCGATCTTCACCTAAATTTCCTTGCAACCAATGTCCACACATTAAAAACGCTTCTTTTTCTTTGATTGTATCTAATGCTGGTACCGTAGTGGTTACATTAGTGCTGTTATATATTTTATCATCAAAATATTCAGATATTACCTGCAGGTTAGTAGTTATAGTTTTACCATGCTTTTCTGCAGTATCTTCAAATGTTTTTTTGGTAAATTCACTTGGAACAACGGTTATCTGCATTTGATTGATTCTGTCAATCCAGTCTGGATTACACACACTACCTTCAGTTCCTGCAGTAACTCCTATGTTGTACTGACCAACTGCTTGAAACTCATTAGGCACAGTTATTTGTACCCATATGTCTGGCTTAGTTTGTAGTGGTAATCCTGTAAACTTTTGTCTCCATTCGGTAGGTATAGGATATGTAAATGGAGTATTGCCCCATGGCATCGAAAGCAGATTAATATCCCATTCATCTTTTTTCTTGTCCATAAATTGTTTGATAACTTCTCGGGCATGATGTCCGTAACCAGATTGTGTTGCTACTGGTGATGATATAACTACTTTTCTCATTATGCTATTCCTATGTTTTCGTATTGTTTTTCTTCAACTTTATTAAATGTGTATCTTGGTCGGGTCATTGGTCGACTAATTAGCAAGTCAGTCATTTTGATAATTTTGTCTGCCATTTGTTTTGCAGTCAATCCTTTTGCTAAACAAAAATCTCTACCTGCTAAACCATATTCGACTCGAAGAGGCAATTTCATATCCCACCAATAATGCATAGCATCAGCTACATCTTCTGGTTGACATCGATCATCAAATATATACGGTGTTGGCACACTTCCTTGCAGTGATCTGTTGCTTGGAAATATTGGCTTAGCCCAAACACCGTGTATTTTAAATTTACCCATATGATTAGTAGGAAATTCTCCATTGAATCTAATCCATTTTCCATGTGCGCCGCCTTCTACAAATCCACATTGATCTTGAAGACCCCCGGTAACATTGTTTATGATAGGAGTTCCTGTCAGCATTGCTTCTGTGCTACTTAGTCCCCAACCTTCATTACTGGCTATGTTCACAACTACGTCTACAACGTTATACATTGCATTAAGATCTTGTATGGAAAGTTTAGATTCCGAAAATACTATTTTACAATCTGGAGCAATGTTCTTGGCTACGGCTTTTAAATCTGTACCATTGCCGTCTACTGGCGTTGTGTGCATAAGCAGCATTGTTTTACTTCGTTGCTCTGCAGTTAACTTGTCGTTGAACATTTTAAATGCAAGTATCACATCACCTGGCTGTTTTCTTCTAATGTTTCTGTTATTCCAAAATACTACAAACTCTGCTCCATTAGCTTCTTTTATTTGTTTGTGCATTTCTATGTATCTGGCATCGTCTTTGGGTAATGGTTTGTATACGTTTTCGTCTAATCCATGCGGAACATATCCGGTAATTATGCCTTTTTGATCCTTTTCTGTTGAATCATAGTCATACACCTCAAATCCATTCTGTTTAAGCACTTCTCTGTGTATATTGTCTGACTGTTTGCTGATTCCCATAATCATATCGCAACTACCGTAAAATGGTGCGTTCCACATTGGATATGGAAGATCGTCCCAAATTGAAAGATATGAAATAGGTGTACCATATGTAGTTTTAATTTCATGCTCTAGAGCATATAACCATGTCCAATATCTTGGATCAGTAAAATGCATAATAACATCTGGCTTTTCTTGATGTAATATAGAAAATAAAATGTTTCGATCGCCATATCCCGTCCATGGAATAACTTTTACATTAGCGTCTGCCACTCCTGTTTCTTGTGTAAC
>TARA_B100000963_G_scaffold360802_1_pt1 | contig 22669 bp, 18 predicted proteins | sample TARA_B100000963 | Tara Oceans TARA_B100000963 (sample SAMEA2622097) | marine metagenome | biome: marine biome (ENVO:00000447); feature: surface water layer (ENVO:00002042); material: "saline water (ENVO:00002010), including plankton (ENVO:xxxxxxxx)" | depth 5 m | reverse complement strand
TTTTATCAAGGAGATTGGATAGATAGTATGGCTTCAAGATTTATAGACGAGCTTCCTTCAAAATATTTAGAGAAAAACTCGTCTTTTGATGACGCAAGAGATGAGATTGAGGACTTTGAATTTAATCAAGATTTCGAAGAAAATGATAATATGAGAAGTCCAGGGTGGATAAGATACCAAAAAAGAATTAAATGATTAAAAAAAGAATTTATCAATTAAGGAAGAAATTTAAAGATTATGAGATAGACGGTTATATAATTCCTAAAAATGACGAATTTTTTTCTGAATACGCACAAAAAGATAGATTAAAAACTATTTCTAACTTTACAGGATCAGCTGGTTTTGCAGTAGTTCTTAAAAAAAAATGTTATCTATTTGTAGATGGCAGATACACAATACAAGCAGAAATAGAAGCAGGTAAAAACTTCAAAATAATTAATTATGGGAAAATAATAAATTGCAAGTTATTTAAAAACCTTACAATTGGTATTGATCCAAAACTTTTCACATCACAACAAATCAGCAAATTTTTTTTTGAAAATAATAAAATCAAGGAAATTGAGTCAAATTTGATTGACAAAATATGTAATAAATACAAAATTTATTCAAGGCCTTTTTTTTCTTTAGGTAAAAATATTGTCGGTGAAACACATCAAAGTAAAATTAAAAAAGTGGTTAAGATTATGAGAGAAAAAAGATCTAAATATTTATTTATTAGCGCACCTGAAAATGTTGCCTGGTTATTAAATATTAGAGGATATGATAATCCTAGTAGCCCAATACCCAATTGTCGTTTATTAATAAGTAATCAAAAGAAAATTTTTTTTATCTCAGAAAAAAATAAAGTAAAAAATTTAATTAAAGAAAAAAAAGTAAAAAAAAGAAATTTAATTGATCCTACAAAATTTCATTTACTAATTTCTAATTTAAAAAAAGGAAAAATAATTATTGATGATAATAGTTGTTCAATTTTTTATGAAAATATTTTAAGAAAAAAATTTTTAATAGCAGAAAAACAAGATCCAATTTATTATATGAAATCTATAAAAAATAAGACTGAAATAAAAAATATGATTAATTCTCATATTTCAGATGGTGTTGCTCTCACAAAATTTTTATATTGGATTAAAGAGGTAAATAAAAAAACAATTAATGAATTTCAGGCTCAGACTAAACTAGAGAATTTCAGAAAAAAAAATAAAGATTATTTATATCCTAGCTTTAATACAATTGCTGGAGCTGGGGGTAATGGAGCGATAATTCATTACAGGGCAAATAAATCAAGTGCAAGAAAAATAAAAAAAGATGATATTTTTTTATGTGATTCCGGTGGTCAATATAAATATGGTACCACAGATGTAACGAGAACGATCTGTTTTTCTAAACCAAAAAATTACATAAGAAATATTTTTACAAGAGTTTTAAAAGGTCACATTGCAGTAGCAACAGCAAATCTTAATAATTTTTTTAATGGCAAACTAATTGATCCCCTTGCGAGAAAATATCTAAAAAATGTTGGTTTGGATTTTAAACATGGCACAGGTCACGGGGTGGGATTTTTTTTAAATGTTCATGAAGGACCCCAATCAATATCAAAGTTTAATCAAATAAAATTAAAAGAAGGCATGGTTCTAAGCAATGAACCAGGGTATTATAAAAAAGATGCTTTTGGGATTAGGATTGAAAATTTAGTTTATATTAAAAGATTAAATAAAAAGTTATTTTTTAAAAATCTCACCTTAGCTCCTATTGATAAAGATTTAATTGATATAGGTAATTTACAAAAAAAAGAAAAAGATTATTTATTTAAATATCATCTAGAAGTTTACTCTAAATTATCAAATTTCTTAAATAAAAACGAAAAAAAATGGCTAGCTTCTTTTATTTAACATTTTTAACCACTGAGATTGATTTAAAATTCCAACATTGAGTTCTCTGGCATAATCAACTTTCCTTTTTGTTGGTTTTTCACCAACAATTAAATAATCAAGCTTTTTTGAAACATTGCTTACTATAGAACCTGAATTTTCTTCTATCAATGATTTAGCCTCAGCCCTACTCATTCCATCAAGTTTACCAGTAAGCATAAAAGTTTTATTTTTCAGGAGGCCATCTTTTTTTAAATCGATACTATTATTAATTGATAAAATTTCATTTAAGTTATTGAGAACTTTTAAATTCGTATTGTTTTTGAAAAAAGTTTTAATTGACTTAATTTGAGTTTCTCCGATACCATCAATATTTAATAATTCATTATAATTGTCTATTTTAGATAAACCTAAAAAATTTTCTATACTTTTAAGATGTCTTGATATTAGCTTTGCATTTTCTAAGCCTATATGTCTGATTCCTAGTGCATAAATAAATCTTTCTAAAGAAATATTCTTACGTTGATCTATAGAATATTTTAAATTTGAAACAGATTGGCCCCCCCAACCTTCAATATTTCTAATTTTATTGTAATCTAAATTAAAGATATCCTCTGGAAATTTAACCAGGTTTAGACTCCAAAAATTTTCAACTATTTTTTTTCCAAAACCTTCGATATTAAATGCTTCTTTAGACACAAAATGTTTAATTTTTTCGATAGAAACTTTTTCACATTCATATCCCTCACTTGAACATCTTCTAACTGCATCTTTTTTTTTGGTAATAAAATTATAATCTTTTATTGTTTCAGATCCACAAGACGGACATTTTGACGGAAATATAAATTGTTTTGAATTTTTAGATCTTTTTTCTTTGTCAACGGCAGTAATATGTGGAATCACATCTCCAGCTCTTTCAATTGTAGCTACGTCTCCTTCTCTAATATCTTTTCTTCGAATTTCGTCTTCGTTATGTAGAGTAGCATTTGAAACTACTACTCCTCCTATATTAATTGGTTTAATTTTCGCAACTGGTGTAAGCGCACCCGTTCTACCAACTTGAATTTCTATATTCAAAATTTTAGATATAGCACTATTAGCAGAAAATTTGTGAGCTATTGCCCACCGGGGTGCATTAGCAACATTCCCTAAACGTTTTTGAAGTTTAAAATTATTTACCTTATATACAATGCCATCAATATCAAAATCTAAATTATCTCTTTTTTTTTCAATTAAGTTATAATTTTTAATTAGATTATCAACACCAGTGATTTTTTTATTCAAATGATTTATTTTAAAGCCCCATTTCTCTAAACTTTTAAGAAATTCACTCTGAGTCTTTACTTTAATATCTTTTTCATACCCAAAGGTATATGCAATAAATCTTAAAGGGATTTTTTTAGTTTCTGAAGGATCCTTTTGACGTAAAGAACCTGATGCTGCATTTCTTGGATTAGCAAACTTATCAGGTAATTTTTTAAAATCAGAATTTTTAATAAAAACCTCACCTCTTATATCAATTTCTTTTGGAAAATTTTTTTCTTTTATATCCTTAGGAATATCTTTTATAGTTTTAAGATTTTCAGTAATATCTTCACCTTCTTTGCCATCTCCTCTTGATAATCCAGTTACGAATTTACCATTTTTATAAATTAATGATGCCGAAATACCATCTATTTTAGGTTCAGCACTATACTCAATTTTAAAACTTTTATTTTCATCAATGTAATTAATTATTCTTTTTTCAAAATTTTCTAAATCCTCAATGCCAAAAGCATTAGATAATGACAACATGGGCACTCTATGTTTGATTTTTTTAAAGTTTTTTGATGGCTTAAAACCAACAATTAAACTGGGTGAGTTCGGATTTTTTAAAAAATTGTATTTTTTTTCAAGTTCAATTATTTCTTTTTTTAATTTATCATATTCTGAGTCCTTAATTATAGGCGCGCTTTTATCGTAATATGCCTTGTTATGCTTTTGTATTTCAGAAATTTTTTTAAGATATTCTTTGTTTAATAATTTTTCATTCATTTAATTAAAAAGATTTTTAAATCTTTTTTTAAATTTTTTAAATATTGATTTTTTATCTTTTTCTTTTACAGAAAAGATTTCTTTTTCACTCAAATCATAATCTTTATTAAAAATTTTGTATGATGCTTTATACCAATTGCTAGAACCATAATTATAACCCAATAAAGCAGCATATTTTTTAGCCTCATTCTCTAATCCAATTATATAGTGAATTTCTGCTAACCTATATATTGCTTCTTCTACATAAATACTAGTTTCAAAATTTTCTACTACATTTTTAAATCTATTAATCGCAGCTATCCATTTTTGTGATTTTTCATAATGTCTACCAATATACATCTCTTTACCAGCTAAACGATCGGAAATAAGTCCTAATTTGAAACTAGCGTCTATTGCAAATTCTGTATTAGGGTAATTGTTAGTTAGAGTTTCAAATTCTTTTTTTGCATTTAAAAGAGGCTCTAAATCTCTTCCCTCGTCAATAATATTTTCGTAATAACACATCCCTAATAGATAGTGAGCATAATCAATATCATTGTGTGTCGGGTATACTTTTAAATATCTTTTTAAGTGATATATCGCATCTGAATAATAATCATCAGAATAATACACATAAGCAGTCATTAAGGCAGCTGTAGGGGCCCACTCAGATTGAGGAAAAATTAATTCTGCTTCGTTAAATTTTTTCGCAGCAAATAAAGTATCTTTTTCCAAAAATGCCTCATAACCGTCTTGATAAAGTTCGAGCATTTGAGATTTTAAATCTTTATTTTCTAGAACAGTAATTTTTTCTTTTTTTGAGCAAGAGATCTGAAATAAAATAATTAAACTTATTATTAAGTATTTTAGAATAAATTTCATTTAATAATAATAACAGATTATTTATTAAACAAAAACTTTTAAGCAATAGATTTTAAGTTTTGTCTATAAGCTAATGAATGTGGAATATTTTTTTCATTAATTTCATAAATAGAGTAGTTTTCTTTATTCATAAAAACTTTTCTTAATAAATCATTCGTTAATTTGTGTCCTCCCTGAGAACATTTGACTTTGCCGATTATTCTATATCCTGATAAAAATAAATCTCCCATACAATCAAGAATTTTGTGGTTTACAAACTCTTTTTTGTTTCTTAACCCTTCATCATTTAAAAGCTCAGTGCCTTTGACCACTAAAGCATTGTCTAATGAGCCCCCTTTTGCAAAACCCATTGCTCTCAACTTTTCTATGTCCTCATACAAACAAAAAGTTCTTGAATTGAATGTATTTTCTAAATTATCCTCATAAACTTTTAAAATATTTCTTTGATTTCCAATTAACTCATTTTTGTATTTTATCTCAAAATCTATTTCCAAATTTATCTTACTTGGATTAATGGTGATTGTTTTTGTGCCTTCATTATATTCTATTGATTTATTTATTCTTATAACTTTTATTGGAATATCGCTAATTTCAATACCTGCTTTTAATATTTCATCGACAAATATTTTTGCTGAACCATCTAAAATTGGCACTTCTTCATTATTAATTTCTACTACCGCATTATCTATTCCAATGCCATAGAACGCTCCCATTAGGTGCTCAATAGTTGAAACCTTAACACCAAATTCGTTTGATATAGTCGTACATAACATTGCACTACTTACATTATTAACATGTGGGTAAATAACATTATCTCTACTCAAATCTTTTCTAATGAATATTATACCTTCATTTGGTAAAGCGGGTTTAATAGTCAAAGTCACAGGTTTACCAGAATGTAAACCAACACCTTTTAATTGAAATGCTTTTTTAATAGTTTTTTGTTTATGAAAAGACATGGTGTAGCTGTACACCTCTAAATGAGAAGTCTAAACTCAACAAATATTACAAATAAATACTTAAATTAATTAAAAAATCTAAAAAATTTCTCAAAAAAACCTTGTTTTTCTGATGCCTTTTTAACTATATGAACTTCATTTTCATCATTTTCGTATTTTAATCTTGCTGCAGTTTGACATTCATCTTCACCATTTTTTTTATAATATTTATTTAAATAATCAGCCGCAAAAATTTGATCGACTCTAATTTGATACTTGTTAATTTTCTTTGAGTAAGCTTTTTTTTTATTATTTGATAAACAAATAAAATCTATTTCTAAACACAGCTCATCACACTTGAAATTGTCCTCTAAAGTTTCAGTTATTTTTTTATTCACTAGAAAATTATTAATCTTAATATAAGTAATTGTTTTATCTGTATTATTCTCTTTAATTTGTTGTTTTAAATCAAAAAGCATATGATTTAGGTCTATTTTAGTTATTTTATCTCCTTTTCCATCTTTTTTAATTGAAGCTCGAATTAATAAAAAATTTGGATCTTCAATAATTAAATTCATTTCATTTATAAATTTACCGATTTTTTTTTCAATTTTAAAAATATTTTCTCCTAAAAATTTTTCAAATAAATTATCCATATCTGCGCTTTTTATATCTTTATTTATCGAAATTTTTTTTTCAAAAATTTTGTTATCTATACCTTCAAATACACATAAAGATAATTTATCTAAACCTATAAAAAAAAATGGTTTTAAAAATGAATTAGAGCTCATTAACAATAATTTGTTTATTTACTCTCAGATCAAAAATTTTTACATCATTAAATTCTTGCAAATTCTTAATTTTAGAATAATCATTTAATACATCAATAGAGCTATTAATCGGCAATTTAATCATAATTCCACTATTTAACTCTATATCCCATCTTTTAGATGGAAAAAAATATAATTTTTTAATTTTATCAAATTCAATTGAAGATTTTGAAATATTATTAATTATTAAAAAAAAATCATCTAAAGATGGATTTCCCAAAATTATGGGTAAATTTGTATAAATTATGTCTGATTTAATTAATTTTCTATTAGACCCAATTAAAAAATTTTCATTGTTAATATTTATGTTAGCTAAAAAAATTGTTTTTTGTATAATAACATCTATACCCGAGGGGTAGTTTTTATTAATAATAAATGATTCGATCAAATTATTTGAATTTAAAATTGAGGTTATTTCTTTCTTAGATAAAGAAAAGATATTCTTGTCTTTTATTTGCTCAAATTGTAAAACCAAATCCAACTTTTCTATTTCGCTTAAACCAACTAATTTAAAATTTTTAATTTCAAAAAATTTTGTATCTGTAAAATGCCTATTATTAACTGATCCTAATAAAATGATTAAAAATAGATAAATCAAAATTTTTTTATCTTTTGATAGAGGCATCATTTAAAATCCATTTTATTAAATCTATAAAGTTCATACCATTATATGCAGCAATCTCTGGCACTAAAGAAAGTTTAGTCATGCCCGGTTGAGTATTGATTTCCAAAAGATAAAATTTATTATTAAAAAATTTAAAATCTGATCTAGTTACACCTCTGCATCCAATCAGTTTGTGAGCTTTTAAAGAAATATTTAAAACTTTGTTCAAATAATTTTTTTTAATCTTTATGGGTATTATATGTTTCGTTTTAGCACTTTTTTTATATTTAGCCGAGTAATCATAAAATTTCCTTTTTGGTATTAATTCTATTGCTCCTAATTTTTTATTACCCATTATCGCGACTTGAATTTCTCTTCCAGGAATAAACTCCTCAATAATTATTTTTTTATAATCTTTTAAAAGCTTTATTTTTGAATAAATATTTGATTTGTTGCAGATAAAAACATTAACGCTCGAGCCTTCATTTATTGGTTTAATCACCACAGGAAATTTAAGTTTTTTTTGAATACATTTAATCAAATTTACTTTGGACTTATTAAAATAATACACAATAAATTTCGGTGTTAAAATATTGTTTTTTATAAAAATTTTTTTTGACAGCTCTTTATCCATTGCTAGTGCAGAAGAAATTACACCTGAATGAGTATAAGGAACTTTTGTAGTTTCTAAAATTGATTGAATATAACCATCTTCTCCAAATTGCCCATGTAAAGCATTAAAGATAATATTTGGTTTAAAAGATTTAATCACATCATATATGTGCAAACTCGGTTCAGTAATTTTAACTAAATAATTATTTTTTTTAAGTTCCTTCGCTACTTGTTTACCAGTATCAAGGCTTATGATTCTCTCTTTTGATATACCACCTGAAATTATTAGTATTTTTTTTTTCAAATTATTCCAAGATTTTTATTTCTTTTTCTAAACTAACTCCAGTCTTTTCCAAAACATTTTTAGCAACAAAATCTATTAATTTTTTCATGTCTTCAAATTTAGCGTTACCTTTATTAACAAAAAAATTACAATGTTTTTGCGAGATACAAGCATCACCAAAAGTTTTGTCTAAAGGCACAGACTCTTTTATAAGCTGCCAAACTTTTTTATCAGTTTGGAATATTGGATTTTTAAATGTACTACCACTTGTTTTAATTTTAGTTGGTTGATTTTTTTCTTTTTCAATTTTAAACCTACTTATTTTATTACTTATTTTAATTTTATCACTTTTAAAGCCTTTGAATGAAGCACTTAAAAAAATTAAATCTTCAGGTATATTACTTTTTCTGTATTCAAAATTAATATTTTTTGAGGAAAGAGTTTTTACATTTCCATTTTTATCTACAGCTTGAACAGATATTAAAATGTCTTTAAATTCATTCTTAAAACAACCAGCATTCATTCTTATTCCACCTCCAATAGTTCCAGGAATGCAGGACAAAAATTCGAAACCACCTAAATTATTTTTCATTGCAAAATCTGATAAAGACTTGTCCAAAACCGCACTTCCAGCAATAATAATTTCATCCCTAAGTAAACTCATATTATTAAAATTTTTACTTAATTTGATAACTACCCCATCAAAAAATTTATCAGTAATTAAAGTATTAGAACCCGCACCAAGAATAAATATTTTTTCTTTATTACCTAACTTTTTTAGAAAGTTAATCAAATGTTTTAAATTATCGGCTTTAAAAAAGACTTTAGATTTACCTCCTATGTTAAACCAATTTTTTTTCTTAAGATCATAATCAAATTTTACGTTGTCACCAAATTCACAAAGTTTTTTTTCTAATTTTTCAATTTCCATTACATTAATTGTGGAAGTTTTTTTATCCAGTTAGAGATAGAACCTGCTCCCATTCCTATTACAATTTTTTTTCCATACATATTTTTTTTAAGAAATTTTGCTAATTGAATATTATTCTTTACTAAAAATAATTCTACTTTAGATTTTTTTATTATTTCTTTCGCAAAATTTAAATATTTAAATCCTAACGCTATTTTTTCACCTGCAGAATATACTGGGCACAAAACAACAATATCAGCGTCTTTAAAAGCAATAGAAAATTCTTTTTTAAGATCTTTTAGCCTTGAGATTCTGTGAGGTTGAAATATACAAACTTTTTCGTAGTCCTTATAAACTTTATTAACTCCTTCCAATACAACTTTTATTTCGGTAGGATGATGTGCATAGTCATCATAAAAGTCTATATCATTGTATGTAAAAACTTTATTAAATCTCCTTTGGACACCCTTAAAATTCAGTAAACCCTTTTTTATATTTGATGATGAAATCCCAATAGTTAGAGCAACTGCTGCCGCTGCAACCGAATTTCTTACATTGTGAATACCAATTAAAGGGATATGAATATTTTTTATACAATGTTTTTTTTTATTAGGAACCCTAATAACTAAGTCAAACTTAGTATAATTTTTGTTTTGTTTAACATTTTTTATTAAAAAATTTGAATTGATAGTAGTGCCATATGTGTAAAAATTTTGATTTTTTAATTCTTTTATTATCTCTTTATTGATTTTATCATCTAAACATATGAAGGATTTTCCAAATGAGGGAACTTTTTTAATAAATTTTTTAAAATAATGTTTTAAATCATTCATAGATGTATAAAAATCCATGTGCTCTCTATCTATATTTGTAATTATTGAGTATGTTGGGGGTATATGCACAAAACTACCGTCGGACTCATCTGCCTCTAAAATTGACCAATCGCTTTTCCCCAATTTAGCAGTATTTTTTATCGAATTAATTACACCACCATTTATAATTGTGGGATCTAATTTTGATTTTTGAAAAATTGAAGATACTAAAGATGTAGTTGTTGTTTTTCCATGAGAACCTACTATGACTATATTTTTTGTTAACGAAACAATATGTGCTAGCATCTCACCTCTGGTAATAATTGGTAAATTTTTCCGTTTTGCCTCGATTATTTCAGGATTATTTTTTTTGATGGCAGAGGAAACTACTACAATTGTTACATTATTAAGATTTTGTTTTTTTTGTCCAATGAAAATTTTAATTTTTTCTTTTATTAACCTTTCAATATTTTTATTAGAATGTATATCGCTCCCTTGAACTTTAAAGCCTTTGCCTCTCATTATTAAAGATAATCCACTCATCCCTATACCACCAATACCAACAAAATGAATGAGTTCTTTTTTTGCTAATTTAATTTTCATCAATATTTTTTATTATTTTTTGATTAACATTAATCCAAGAATTATCATAATTTAATCTTTTAAGACTTTCTTTTTTTTTTTGGTAATCTTTCTTATCTTTGAGAATATTTTCTAAAAAATCCTCAATTTTTTCCTCAAAGAATATTTGCTCTATTATCCAACAGCATTCTTTATTTTTGTAAAAATTTGCATTTGCTAATTGATGATTATCTCTAGCTGTTGGCAAAGGCACAGCAATAAAAGGGAGGTTCAAAACTGATAGTTCTGCTAAAGTAGAAGCACCAGCCCTAGTTATACATAAATCTGCCTGCAACATGATATTAGATAAATTTTTATCAAAACTAAAAATTTTGTTCTCTAAATTGTTTGAAAAATAAAAATTCTGTAGATTATTTATATTATCCTCGTTAGTTTGATGCACTATCCTAAGTAGATATTTTTTTGAAATATTAACTAAGAAACTTTTTAAGTTTTTATCAAAAATATTAGCGCCTTGACTTCCACCGATTATTAAAATGGTAAATTTATCATTTTTCTTGGATGTTTCTTTAATTTTATATATATTTTCCTTAACTAAAGGGTTAATTTCAATTATTTTGTTCTTAAATTCGTCAGGAAAGTTATTAATTTTTTTTGTATAACAAAAAATTTTTTTACATGAATTCAAAAAGAACTTATTAGCTCTTCCAATTGTTTGATTGGGTTCTATTAGATATATTTCTAATTTTAATAATCTAGCAGCTAAAATTATTGGTAAAGACATGTAACCACCAGTCGAAAAAATTTTTTCAATTTTTTCATTTTTTAACAAGAAGTAAGATTGAAATATGAGTAACAAAATCTTAATTAAATTAATTGGTAGAAAATAAATCTTATTAAATTTTGGAGTATCTATAATTTTGAAATTATAGTTTTTTTTATCTAAATACTTTAATCCTCTTCTGTCTATTGAAATAGTCAAATTTGCTATTTTAACTAAATGATCATAAAATATTGTTGCAGGTATAACATGACCCCCAGAGCCACCTGTTGTAATTAAAAAGTTTTTTTTCATTTCAATTAATTTTTCTCTTAGTCAAATTTAAAATTATGCCTGATAGAATTGAGATACTAATTATCGAAGAACCACCATAACTTATAAATGGAAGAGTCATTCCAGTTGTAGGAAATAGCCTTATATTAACTCCTATATGTATAATTGCTTGCACTAAAATAAGGCTTGTGCAACCAACTAAAATTAGTTTTGTTCTCTCATCTTGCACTAAATAAACTTTTTTAAAAACTGAATAAGTAAATATTAAGAATAATAATAAAATCAAAATTATGGCAATTACACCAAACTCCTCGGAAATGACTGATATTATATAATCAGTGTGAGCCTCGGGAACTCTATTTTTCAAAGTTCCTTCTCCAATTCCTTTTCCAAAAAAGCCTCCACTTGTAATAGAGTCAATTGCTTTTTCAGATTGAGCATTATGCGTTCCTGTTTCAGTATTAAAAAAAGACAAAATTCTACTTTTTATATATCCAAATTTTGGAACAAAATTTATGGATAAAAAAAGCATCATAAAAATAGCTAGTGAAGATGTTATTAAAAAAAAAATATTTATTCCTGAAATAAAAATTAATACGGACCAACTAAAAAAAATTAACAATGTTTGGCCTATGTCAGGTTGGGCAGCTAATAATAAAGCTATTATTAAAGTTAATAAGAAGGAAAATAAGTACTTTAAGTAGACACTATTATATTTATCGTTACTTAAGACTAAACTTATTAGGATTATTAAAAATGGTTTGACTAACTCTATTGGTTGAAATCTTGGCAACATATACAAATCTATCCACCGTTGAGCACTGTTTACTTCCACACCTATAATTGGAACAAGCATCAGAGAAAATAACGAAAATATAAAAATTATTGGTGAGATTTTTATGAGCTTTTCCTCGTTAATGGATGATAAAATAAAGATAATAATTAATCCTAAAATGACAAAAGTTAGATGTTTAAAAAAAAAAGTATAATCATTTGTTTCAAGTTTGTCAGAGACTAATAAAGATGTTGAAACTAATGAGAAGAATAGACCAATTACAAATAACAAAATTATTAAAGAGAGAAGAAATTTATCAATATTTTTCCACCATTTATAAGATGAGTCAAAAATTTGTTTTTTATTTTCCATACAAATGTTTTCTAATTAATTTGTTAAAGTAATGTCCTCTTTCTTCAAAATTTTTAAATGTATCAAATGATGCAGCGCATGGACTAAAAAGTATAGTTTGATGAATTGATTGATTTTTTTTTGCAATTTTAATAACTTCGTTTACAGTATGTTTTAAATTTTTAAAAATTTCGTATTTTATTTTACCTTTAAGTTTTTTAATAAAAAAATTTTTATTATTACCGTATATATATGCACTGATATTATTAAAATATTTTTTTGATAAGATTAATTTATCTCCTTTTTTTGGAATTCCACCTAGTATCCAGTGAATATTTTGGTATTGCTTCAAAAGACCTAATGACGACGAAAAACTTGTAGATTTGGAGTCATTAATAATTTTTAAATTTTCTTTTTTAAAAATTATTTGTTGGCGAAATTTCAATCCTTCAAACTTTTGGATTGATTTTAATAATAAATTCCTTTTTATTTTAAATTTTTTTAAAATTTCAAGAACAAAAAATAAATTTTCTCTGTTTGTCTCAGATAAAAAATATTTGTTATTAATTGTATTTAGGAGAATATTATTTTTTTTTGTATCAACTCTAATTATTTTACTAAAAAACTTATTTCTTAATAACTCTTTCGAGATTAAAAGGTCATCTTTTTTTAAAAATGCTAAACTTCTATTTGTTTGATTTTTCAATAATTTAAATTTGGATTTTACGTAATTATTTAAAGTTCCATGTCTTTCAATGTGGTCAGGTGATAAATTTAATATTGCAGCATATTTTGATCTAAAAATTTTACTATATTCTAACTGATAAGATGATGCTTCGACGATTAAAATTGTTTTTTTTTTAATATTTCTTGATGACAAAATAGGATTTCCAATATTTCCTACTAATCTTACATCCAAATTTTGATCACGCATAATCTCATATAAAAGCTGACAAGTTGTAGATTTGCCATTTGTTCCAGTTATAGTGATACAATCATTTCTAAAATAAGCATAAAATACGTCTAAATCAGAATAAACTTTTTTATAATTTCTTTTTAAAAATTTTGACAGTTTACATTTTTTAATATCAATACCAGGACTTAAGATAATAAAATCAAAATGTGAATTTAAAAGTTCTTTATAATCAATTATTTTTTTTTTTATATTTAAATTTTTTATCCCTAATTTAAAATCGTCAAATAATGATACCTCACTTTTTTTTCTTAAAAATTCAAAAGCTGATAAACCGCTTTTTCCCAATCCATAAATTAAAATTTTCTTTTTTGAAAAAAAATTCAACTTTATATTTATCATCTTAACTTTAATGTAGCTAAACCAATTACAGCTAAAATAATTGAAATAATCCAAAACCTAATTACTACTGTCGACTCCGGCCAACCTTTCTTTTCAAAATGATGGTGAATCGGAGCCATTTTGAATATTCTCTTTCCAGTAAATTTAAATGAAAATACTTGAACTACTACAGATAAAGCTTCAAGAACAAATAAACCTCCTGTTATTGCTAATACTATTTCATGTTTAGTTATAATACCTATCGCTCCTAAGGATCCGCCTAACGATAGCGATCCTGTATCCCCCATGAAAATTTTTGCTGGAGGAGCGTTAAACCACAAGAAACCCAGACACGCACCTATTATAGAAGCACAAAAAATTGATATTTCACCAGTACCTTCAATATATAATATTTGAAGATATTCAGAAAAAACAATATTACCTGTGATGTAACTTATAAAAGCAAAACACCCTGCAACTAAGATAACTGGTACTGTTGCTAATCCATCTAAACCATCAGTTAGATTCACTGCATTAGAAGAACCTACAATTACAAAAATTGAAAATGGAATAAAAAACCAGCCAAGGTTTACAATTAAATTTTTAAAAAATGGAAAATACAAGTTTTTGAATTCCTCGTATTCTACAAAATACATTAATACAACTAGACCCATCAAAGCTAAAACAATTTGCATAATTATTTTAAACTTTGATGAAATTCCTAATGAACTAATATTTTTTATCTTTTTATAGTCATCGTATGCACCAAGAAGTCCAAAGGATAAAACGATATATAAACAAAATAAGATATAAACATTACTCAAATCTGCCCATAATAAAACAGAAGCTATCAAACCGAATAAAATTACTACTCCACCCATAGTTGGAGTTCCTATCTTTTTAATAATATGATCTGATGGACCATCATCTCTTATTGGGTTGAAAATTTTTTTGTTAGAAAATAACTTTATAAACGGACCACCAATTAGAAGAGTAATTAGTAGTGATGTAAAAAAAGCTAGTCCAGTCCTAAAAGTAATATACTTAAAAACATTTAAAAATGAAAAACTCTCAACATAGTTGAGCAACAACTCATACAACATCTCGCCCTCTTTGTTTTAAATCAATAATAAATTTATTTAGACCAGTTGAATTTGAACCTTTCACCATCAAATAGTCACCATCTTTAAAGTCATTTTTGATTATTTTAAGCATATCAAATTTATTACTTAATATTTTTGCTTTCTTATCAGGTTTTAAACCTTTATACGTCTCTCTAATATGTTTTCCAATCACATATACCTTGTTAATTTTTGCTTTATTAATTATTTTGCTTATTAATTTATGCTGTTTAATAGAGTGCTTACCTAACTCTAACATATCACCTAAAAAAATATATTTTTTTGATTTTTTTGATTCTATTTTTTCAAAATTTTCAATTGAATTTTTAAGTGAGAGTGGATTTGAGTTATAAGATTCATCTACAAAATAAATCTTTTTATTCTTAAAATTAATATTGAATATATCACCTCTGCCTTCTGGGGTATTAATTTTTAAAAAAATATCTTTTTTTAAATCAACAATATTAATGAATGCATCTAAAGAAGCTATAGTAGCTAAAATATTATATAAATTATTTTTATTGTTATTTTTAGTGTAGAAAGAAACCCTAACATTATTTGCATTTATAAGTAATTCAAATTTATCTTTTATTTTTTTTAAATCTACTAATTTAATTTCTGAAAACTTATTCTTAATACCAAAAGAGATAGTTTTTAATTTTTTTTTAAAAGCCAATTTTTTTAGATAATAATAAAAATGGTCATCTGCATTTAAAACAATAATTCCATCTTTTTTTATATTGTTCATTATCTCAGCTTTAGCATCTGCTATGTTTTTAATACTTTTAAAATTTTTAGAATGTGCATAACTTATGTTGGTAATAATTCCTAAATCAGGCTTAATTATCTTTGACAAATTATTAATTTCACCTTTTTTATCCATGCCAATTTCAAAGACACCAAAGTCATCATTCTGCTTCATATTAAATAAACTTAATGGCACACCATATTTGTTATTAAAAGATTTTGGTGAAAACGATGTTTTTGAAATTTTTTTCAAAGTTGTTCCAATCATTTCTTTTAAAGTTGTCTTACCACAGCTACCTGTAATTGAAATGATTTTTGCATTAATGTTTTCTCTTAAAATTGATGAACACTCGGTTAAAAATTCAAGAGTATTTTTGACTTTAATTTGTTTGAGGGACGAATGATTTTTATTTAATCTATTGACAACTGCAAAACTTGATTTTTTTTTGAGAGCCTCCGACACATAATTATTACCATCAACTTTTTTACCTTTTATCGCAAAAAAAACATCATTTTTTTTAATTGATTTTGAATTAATAGAAATATCTTTAATAGATAATTTGTTTGATAAATTTGATTTTGACTGCTCTTGAATAATATTGAGCTTTAAGTTTTTTGATAAAAATTTATTCTTTGATTTGATTGTTTCTAGAATAACTTTTTTATCTGAAAAGAAAGTTTTAATTACCCCATAGTCTTGTATTTTTTCATGGCCTTTGCCTGCTACCAGTAAAATATCCCCTGTCTTCAGATTTTTAACAGCTTCTTGAATAGCTTTTTTTCTATCAGGTATTTCATAAATTTTCTTATTCTTGATCCCTTTTTTTATTTCATTTCTTATCTTAAAAGGGTTTTCGTTCCTGGGATTATCGTCTGTTAAGTAAATTTCATTGGAATATTTCTCCGCGATTTTTCCCATTATTGGTCTTTTATTCAAATCTCTATCACCTCCACATCCAAATATTAAATTTATTTTATTAGAGGGAAATTGCTCTTTAAGATTTGATAAAGCTAATTCAAGTGCAGCAGGTGTGTGTGCGTAATCCAAAATTACTTTACTATTATTGTGTATTTTTCCAATTTTTTCTAGTCTTCCCTCAACAGATTTAATTCTTGGAAGAACCTTTAAAATCTTTTTAAATTCAACACCACTTTTGTAAGCAGCTATAATTGCCATTAATATATTCTTTACTTGTATTTTACCTATTAAGTTTAAATGAATTTTATACTTAAATTTTTTAAATTTTATTTCTAAAATTTGTTTCTCTTTTTCAAATCTATGAGAAATCAATTGAATCCCATTAAATTCATTATAAATAAGGCTCAAATTAATATTTCTTTTAATTGAAATTTTTTTTATTTTCTGTGCTTCTGGAATTTTATCATCAGTTATTATATTTCCTCTTTTTTTTATCAAATGTTTAAATAAATATAATTTTGAATTGAAATAATTTTTCATGTTTTTATGATAATCTAGATGATCGTGAGACAAATTTGTAAATATACCTATATCGAACCTTAATCCATCTAGTCTATTTTGATCTAAGCCATGGCTAGATGCTTCCATAATTGCAAATTCAATTTTTTTTTTTTTCAACACTTTAAGCATAGATCCAATTTGAATAGGATCTGATGTAGTATTTGTGAGATTTTTAGTTATGTTTTTATATTTGAGTCCAAGTGTTCCAATTGAGGCAACTCTTTTTGAATTCAATTTCAAAATTTGAAAGTAAAAATCAGCTATTGACGATTTACCATTGGTTCCGGTCACTGCAACAAATTTTTTCATTTTTCTATAAAAAATTTTGTAAGAAACCTCTGCAAGTAGTTTTCTCACATTTGAAGAATACAAAAATGTTACTCTTGATTTTTTTTTTAAATTTTTTTTTTCGGAAACAATTACTTTGGCTCCATTTTTAATTGCATTTTCAATAAAGCTATTACCATCAAACTTTTTTCCTTTAATTGCAAAAAAAACGTAATTTTTTTTTACCTTAAGACTATTAAAAGCAATGCCAGAGAAACTTATATTACTTAATTTTTTTGGTGTATGTGAAATATAATCTTTAAGAAGCATAAATTATTCTTCACTATATTTTGTGGCTAAAATAGGCCCAATTTTTTCAATAATTTGACCTGTAACCTCTACGGTAGTCCAGCCTGAAGTATTATATGGGGTGCCCTTATATTTAATATTAGATCCGTCTCTATAATGATAAATATAATTCTCGTTTGTTTTAGGTTCATCAAGCATAACTGCTAAGACAAATTCTGGCTTGGAAGTAGGAAATACTGATATGAATGAATTTATTTTTTTTCTCGTGTAAACGCCATTAATACTTTTTTGTGCAGTACCTGTTTTGCCTCCAATCTCGTAACCTGAAACATTAGCTAAAGAAGCCGTTCCTTCCTTTGTTGTTACAATTTTTCTCAATATAGGTAGAATTTTTTTTGATACATCTTGATTTAAAATTTTTTCTTTTTTTAATTCATTTATCTCTTTAATTAATTTAGGCTCAATGTTGTATCCACCATTAACTATAATTGAGTAAGCTTTTGCTAATTGTAGTAATGTGGTTGTAATACCATGACCAAAGGATGCTGTGGCAAGAGGACATTTTCCCCAATTAAATTTTATAGGACTTCCTACCTCTTCTATATCAAATTTAGTTTTTTCAAGAACATCTATTTTAGATAAAAAAGATTTAAACTTATCTTGTCCAACCATTTGACCAATTTTTACAGAGCCTATATTTCCTGATCGTATTAAAATTTGCTCAGCAGTTAGGGTTGAGGGGATTTTATTATCATATTCTCTAATTGGAAATCCTGCGCATGTTAGAGTTTTTGGTAAACTTTTAAATACAGTTTCTGGTTCAATTGTATTATCATCAAATGCTGCAGCTAAAGTGAAAGTTTTGAATACCGATCCAAATTCATACACACCTTTAGTTGCTCGATTTATATAAATTTTATCTGTAATTTTTTTCCTTTGATTTGGATCAAAGTCAGGTAATGAAACTAATGAAATAATCTCACCGTTATTTACATTCATCAATATTGCTGCACTGCCTAATACTTGAAAAATTTGGTTAAATTTAATTAATTCACGCCTGATTAAGTACTGTATATCTGCGTCCAAAGTTAGCTCTATTGGTTCTTTTGCTCTTTTTAGTTTTCTATCTAAGGATTTTTCCAGTCCTGAAATTCCATTATTGTCCTCATCTATTTGTCCAATTATATGACTAAATAAGTTTCTATTGGGATAAAGTCTGATTAAACTCTCATTGGGCATTATTGACTTGTCCCCAAGTTTCATTATTTTTTCATATTTCTCATTAGATATTTTTTTTTCAAGCCAGAAAAATTTTCCTTTGTCTAATTTTTTTTCAATTTCAAAAAAATTTTTTTCTGGAAAAATAAGTCTTAAATTTAGTAATAATTTTTTTTTATTGATAACTTGAGAAGGATTAATTCCTACATTTATCGAACTAACCGTTTTAACAATATATTTTCCATTTCTATCAATTATATCAGCTCTAAATAATTGTTTTGAAAAAGAACTATCTTTAACATCCTCAACTGATAATGTCTTTCTTGAACCTAAATGCAATAAATGAACAGAAAATATAATTGAAATTATAAAAAAAATAAAAAAAATAAATGAAATTCTATTAAAATTTATATTCAAATTAGAATTACTTTTTTGATATTCAAACTTAAATTCTGTATCTTCGATTTCAAATTTTTTTTTCTTATTCATTTTAAATCAATTTTGTTACTAATTACATATTATCGGTTATTCTTTAAAATTTTGATTCCCTCTTTTTTTTTTGTGCTAAAGTTTTCATTAAAAAATCTAGCTTTATAATCCATTAATTTTTCACTTGAGCTCAAATAAGTGTATTCTAATTTTAAATCATCAATTTCTTTTTTTAGAAACCTGATATTTTCCTTAACGATAAAAATTTCATCATCTATCCTTTTTGTTGAATTTTTGATTAAAGCAGTAAATAAAATCAAGAACAAAATCAAAAAAATTGCAGAAATCTTTTTCATAATTTTTGATCTAAATTTTCTATTTCAATCAAATGTTCAAATTTTTCAAAAATGTCTGTTTCAAAATTATAAAAATCACTTTTTTTGATTGCGTATCTAAGCTTTGCCGATCTTGAGGACAAGTTTTCCTCTAATTCTTTATTTGAAGGGATTATTGGTTTTTTTTCAGTTAATTTCAGCAATGTTTCTGATTGATCTGTTTTGGGAAAATATCGAGATACACTTTTATTTTCGGATAAACTCTTAAAAAAATATTTAACAATTTTATCCTCTAAAGAATGGAAAGTAATTACAGCTAACACCCCATCTTTTTTTAATACTTTGGTTGCATTCACTAAACCATTAATAAGTTCACTTATTTCTTTATTAACAAATATTCTTAATGCTTGAAAAACTTTTGTAGCACTATGTGTTTTAAAATTCTTTTTTTTTGTTCTTTCTATTATATCAACTAATACTTTGGTATCTATTTTTCTTTTTTTTCTTTCTCGAATAATTTTAATAGCAATTTTTTTAGCCTCTTTTTCGTCACCAAAAAATTTAAAAATTTTTTCTAATTCTTTAGCATCTAATTTATTTATTACATCTTTAGCTGAAAAATTATTCAAACCCATTTGCATGTTCAACTCTCCAGTTGAATTAAATGAAAGTCCTTTTTTTGGATCTTTTATTTGATTAAGTGAATAACCTAAATCGAAAATTATACTTTTAATTTTCTCATTTTTAATCTTTAATTCATTTAGTTGACTAAATTTTTTATTTTTGAATAAGAACCTTCCTTGATAATTTCTAAAAATTTTGTCAGCAATTTTTTTAGTTTGCAAGTCTCTATCGAATGCAATTACTTGAGTATTTTCATAACTTAAGATTTTTTCAGTAAACCCTCCTTGACCAAATGTACAATCAATAAATGTGCCACCATGTTGAGGGGTAATAATGCTAATTAACTCATTAAGCAGTACCGGATAATGTTTTGCAGTATCCGTTACCATGGTGGCATTCATTTATTTTTTCGAAGACCATCAATTTTTTTGTCTTCTTAAAAATGCAGGTATTTCAAGATCATCATCTTGATCTTCTTCTGTAGATCCTAATAAATCTCCTGATGATGACTCTTTACTTTCTGAGCTAAATAGATCAGGTCCCTCAGCTTCTACTCCAAACTCTCTCAAATCATTAGACACAGTCTGATCAATTTTGGATGACTCTAAAACTTCTTGAGTAAAGGATGCTTCTTCTTGATCTAATGCATTATCAACTATGTTTTTAACCTCCTGATTTTTCAATAACTCCTCATTATACTGATTGTTTAAATCATTGACCGACTCATTAAAATTTTCTGAGACAACTTCATTTTCAAGTTTAAGAGCATTAGCACCATGAGATAGAGGTGGTTGATTATTACTCGAAAAATTAAAAGAAGTTGTCGAGCTTAAATTTGAAAAATCAGAGTATCCAGGATTTCTATTTTGAATACGGTGTACCATATTGATTACTGATTTTGTTTCGGGTTGTTGTCCATCTAATGAAGTAGCGACTATAGAAACTCTTATCTTACCCTCTAGTGAAGGGTCGGTTATAGCTCCAATAATTACTTCAGCATCAGCTTCGACTTCTGATCTTATTTTATTTACTACTTCATCAACCTCAAATAATTTAAGATCCTTGCCACCAGTAATATTTACTAATAAGCCTTTAGCACCTTTCAAAGTATAGTCATCAATTAAGGGATTGCTTATTGCCATCTCAGTAGCTTGCATCGCTCTTGAATCACCTTCTGCTTCTCCTGTTCCCATCATTGCTTTACCCATAGATGCCATTACAGTTTCAACATCTGCAAAATCAAGGTTAATTATTCCTGGTCTTACCATCAAGTCTGTTACACTTTGAACTCCATGCATTAAAACATTATTTGATAAATTAAAAGACTCCTCAAAAGTAGTTTGTTCATTTGCGATTTTAAATAAATTTTGATTTGGAATTACTATGATTGTATCGACATGCTTTCTCAGTTCTTCAAGACCAATCTGAGCCCTTCTCATTCTAGAAGGACCTTCATACAAAAAAGGAAGGGTTACAACACCAACCGTTAATATGTTTAACTCTTTTGCTGCTCTCGCTATAACATGAGCTGCACCAGTGCCAGTACCACCACCCATGCCAGCAGCAATAAAAACCATATTTGCTCCTTGCAAAATATTTACAATCTCATTTAATGACTCATCTGCAGCAGCTTGACCAATATCAATTTTCGCACCTGCACCTAAGCCTTTAGTTAAATTTAACCCAATTTGAATTTTTGATTTAGCTTTACTATGTTTTAAATCCTGTGCATCAGTATTTACAGCAATAAATTCTACCCCTTGCATTCCATTATCTATCATCTCATTAATTGCATTACCCCCTGCACCACCTACTCCCATAACCAAAAGTCGTGGCTGTAATTCTCGTATCTCAGGTGTTTTAAAGTTTATTGTCATTTTCCCCCCGTTAATTGTTTAATTTATTATCCCATTTAAGACTTGCTCGATTAAGATTTGATTTTTTTCTTGCAGTGACCTTAAATTTTTCAAATATTATTGGTTCCCAAATTTGAAATGTTTTACCTTGACCAACAAATATCATGCTATTTTTGATTTTTGCGTGTTTTAATAATTTTGGTGTTAAAGTAATTCTTCCCTCACTGTCAAATTGTAAATCGATACTTTCAGATAATATTGAGGTTGCAAAGAAATCCCGTTTTTCTTCAAAAGGATTTAATGAGTCAATTGAATTTGAAATTTTTTCTATTCTATCTTGTGGCCACGCCTCAATTGATTGATTGTTAAATGACGGGTAACAAATCACTCCATTATAACCTAAATTAGATAGGTAAGATCTAAAACTTGCAGGCACAGACACCCTTCCTTTTTTGTCTAATTTGTTTTCGTAGGT
>TARA_B100000963_G_scaffold245451_1_pt1 | contig 22690 bp, 17 predicted proteins | sample TARA_B100000963 | Tara Oceans TARA_B100000963 (sample SAMEA2622097) | marine metagenome | biome: marine biome (ENVO:00000447); feature: surface water layer (ENVO:00002042); material: "saline water (ENVO:00002010), including plankton (ENVO:xxxxxxxx)" | depth 5 m | reverse complement strand
GAGTGTATTGCTCTTTTATCTACAGATAATGCTGCCTCTTTTACTGCTTCTGAGAAAGTAGGATGTGCGTGACAAGTTCTAGCAATATCCTCTGAACTAGCACCAAATTCCATTGCAACACCAATTTCAGCAATCAATTCTCCCGCATGTGGACCAATTAAGTGTGCACCTAATACTTTATCAGTTTTTTCATCAGCTAAAATTTTTACAAACCCCTCAGCATCATCAATGGCTTTTGCTCTGGAATTGGCCATAAATGAAAATTTACCAATTTTATATTTTATATTTAATTCTTTGAGTTGTTCTTCTGTTTTTCCAATTGAAGCAACTTCTGGGGTGGTGTAGATTACCCCTGGAATAGTATCATAATTTACGTGACCTGATTGGCCTGCTATATTCTCTGCAACAGCAATACCCTCATCTTCTGCTTTATGTGCTAGCATAGGTCCCGCTATTACATCTCCTATTGCATAAATGTTATCTTGATTTGTTTTAAAGTTTTTATCTGTTTTAATTCTATTTTTTTTATCTAAATCAATTTTTACTTTATCTAAATTTAATCCGACTGTATTTGGTTTCCTACCAACAGAAACTAAAACAACATCACAATCAAAATCCTTTTTTTTACCCTCTTTATCTAATGTTGTGACTATTGCATTTGTACTATTCTTTTTAATTTGTTCTACTTTGTGCTGTAAATGAAAGTTTATTCTTTGTTTTTTGAGAATTTTCATAAACTCCATTGAAATTTCTTTATCCATACCAGGTGTGATGTGATCTAAAAACTCAACCACATGTACCTCAGTTCCGAGTCTGGACCAGACTGATCCCATCTCAAGACCAATATATCCTCCTCCAACTACAACCATTTTTTTTGGAACTTGCTCCAATTTCAATGCACCAGTAGAGGAAATGATAACTTTTTCATCAAACTTTACGCCTGGCAAAGACACGGGCAAGGAACCTGTTGCAATTACGACTTTATCTGCCTCTACATGTGTTTCTTTATTCTCAATATCTTTGATCAAAATTTCATTTTTTGATTTGAAACTTCCAGTTCCTTTAAAGTAAGTAACTTTATTTTTTTTGAGTAAAAATTCCACGCCCTTGGTCAAAACTGTGACCGCTTTATCTTTGTTCTTCATCATTTTTGGTAAATTTAATTTTACTTGTCCAACCTCAATCCCTTTATTTGATAAATCTTTTACTTTATGAAATTCTTCAGACAAATTAAGCAAACTCTTAGATGGTATACAACCTATATTCAAACAAGTGCCGCCTAATGAACCTCTTGACTCTATACATGCAGTTTTCAGACCTAACTGTGCGAGTCTAATCGCACAAACATAACCTCCTGGGCCACCTCCTATAACAACTGCTTGAAATTTTTCTGCCATTCAAATATCTAAAAATAATCTTCTTGGATCTTCTAAATTCTCTTTTATCATTTTTAAAAAAGAGACTGACTCTTTTCCATCTATAATTCTGTGATCATATGACAAAGCTAAATACATAATTGGTCTAATTTTTATCTCTCCATCAATTACTGTTGGTCTGTCAACTATATTGTGCATGCCTAATACTCCTGACTGAGGTAAGTTTAATATTGGAGTAGACAACATCGAGCCATAAACACCTCCATTACTTATTGTAAAAGTCCCCCCTTGAAGGTCTTCTATAGCCAGTTTTCCATCTCTTGCTTTTTCTGAAATATCTTTGATATTTTTTTCAATATCTGCAAAAGATAGTTCATCAGCATTTTTCAAAACTGGGACGACTAATCCTTTATCAGTTCCTACTGCAAAACTTATGTTGTAATAATTTTTGTAAATAATTTCATCATCTTCTATCTCAGCATTTACTGCAGGAAAATTCTTGAGCGCAACTACACATGCTTTCACAAAAAAGGACATAAAGCCAAGTTTAATCCCATAACGACTTTGAAAATCATCCTGATTTTCTTTTCTCATTTCCTTTATATTGGTCATATCGACCTCATTAAAAGTACTTAATAAAGCTGCATTTTCTTGTGCCTGTTTTAACCTTTTCGCTATTGTTTGCCTCAGCCTGGTCATTTTGATTCTCTCTTCTTGACCATATTTTATTTTTCTCTCTGATGGAGGTGGATTAATTCCCATTAAATCAATCAAATCACCCTTCAAAACTCTACCATCCTTTCCCGAACCTTTTATATTTTTAATATCAATTTTATTCTCACTTACGATTTTTCTAACTGCTGGAGATAAATTTAAATTTTTTTTAGATTCTTCAATTGGATTCGTTAATATTAGCGGCTCATCTAAATTTTGATTATCTTGTTTTTTTTTATCTTCTATAACTGGAGGGACGAATAGCTCTTCTTTTTTTTCCTCAACCTTAGGTTCTATAGATTTTGACTCTATGACCTCGTTCTTTTTTATTATTTCACCGTTTGTAGATATTGAACCTAAAGTAGCGCCAACTTCAACAACAGAACCATCTTTGCAAATTATCTTATCTAAAATACCTGAAGCGGGAGAGGGAACTTCTAAATTTACTTTATCAGTTTCCAATTCTACAACAGGTTCATCTGCTTCAACTGTGTCGCCTTCACTTTTTAACCATTTAGAAACTGTTGCTTCTACAATGCTTTCGCCAAGTACTGGAACTAAAATTTTTTCACTCATTTTACTCAAAAACTTTCATCAGAATCTCTTGCTGTTGTGACATATGCCTCTTTAAATATCCTGTTGCAGGTGATGCATCAGGACTTCTTCCAATATAAGAAATTGTATTATTACTAGCCTTAATATTATCTAATGTCCATTGTATATAATCTCTAACAGAAAACCATGCGCCCATATTTTTGGGCTCTTCTTGACACCAATAAAAATTAGCATTTTTTGAGTAAGGTTTAAGCTCCTCAGCTAGCGTTTTTGCAGGAAATGGGTAGAGTTGCTCAATTCTAAAAAACACTACATCATTTCTTTTTAATTTTTCTCGTTCCTCTAATAGATCAAAATAAATCTTTCCTGAACAAAGAATTACCTTTTTTATTTCTTTTGCTTTTTTCAGCTCTATGAAACCCTTGAGTTTTGGATCAATAGCATGGTCCCATAAAATTCTATGAAATGAATTTTTTTTACTGAAATCAACTAAGTTCGACGTACAGTGTTTGTGTCGTAATAGTGATTTTGGCGTCATTATAATTAATGGTTTTCTAAAATCCCTGTGCATTTGTCTTCGTAATGCATGAAAATAATTAGCAGGAGTTGTGCAGTTCATAACTTGCATATTATCATTTGAACACAATTGCAAAAACCTTTCTAGTCTTGCAGAAGAGTGTTCAGGTCCTTGACCTTCATATCCATGAGGCAAAAGCATTACTAAGCCAGATGCTCTTGACCACTTTCTTTCTCCAGAAGCGATAAATTGATCAATTACTACTTGCGCACCATTTGCAAAATCACCAAATTGTGCCTCCCAAATTGTAAGTGTATTTGGCTCTACTAAACTGTAACCATATTCAAAACCTAAAACTGCTAGTTCAGACAAAAAACTGTCAACAACTTCAAATTTTTTTTGTTTTTCTGAAATATTGTTTAAAGGTATATATCTCGAATTATCCGATTGATTTCTTAAAACGGAGTGTCTTTGACTAAATGTTCCTCTACCAGAGTCTTGACCAACCAATCTAACAGGATAGCCTTCCTCTAAAAGTGAGCCAAAGGCTAGTGACTCTGCAGTAGACCAGTCGATTTCTACTCCTTTTAAAACGTTATTTTTTCTGATTTCTAGAATTTTTGATATAGTTTTGTGTATATTAATATCTTTTGGTACTGAATTGATTTTTTCTGAAATCTCTATTAATTTTTTTAGATCTGACCCTGTAATCCCTCTTTTATCTTTTCCTTCATCAGGTTTATATCTAGACCAAGTTCCCTCAAACCATTCAATTTTTGATTTATAATTTTTTGCATTTTTAAATTGCTCATCTAACAAATCTTTAAACTTTTTAATTGAAGTGTCTAAAAATTCTTTAGAAATTGAATTTTCATTAATTAACTTTTCACCATAAACTCTTATTGCTGACGGATGAGAACGTATTTTTTTGTACATCAATGGTTGAGTAAATGATGGCTCATCACCCTCATTGTGTCCAAATCTCCTATAACATATCAAATCAATAACAACATCTCGATTAAATTTTAACCTAAAGTCAGTTGCTATTCTTGCGGCATAAACCACAGCCTCTGGGTCATCACCATTAACATGAATAATTGGAGCTTCAACCATTTTAGCAACATCAGAGGGATATGGGGATGATCTAGCAAATCTTGGGCTCGTAGTAAAACCAATCTGATTATTAATTATAATATGAATAGTTCCACCTGTATTGTGTCCTGGTAGTCCTGACATTGCAAAACACTCTGCTACAACTCCTTGTCCCGCAAAAGCAGCATCTCCATGAATTAAAATTGGAATTACTTTTTTTCTCTCTTTGTCTTGATGAAAAAATTGCTTAGCCCTTGTCTGACCTAAAACAACTGGATTTACTGCCTCTAAATGTGAAGGGTTATCAGTTAAACTTACATGAACTGAATTTCCATCAAACTCTCTATTTGAGGAAGCCCCTAAGTGATATTTTACATCTCCAGTATCATCTTCTGATTTTGAACTTATTTCGCCCGCAAATTCATTAAATATTCTTTTATAAGATTTTTGTAAAACATTAGCTAATACATTTAATCTACCTCTGTGTGACATTCCAATTTTAACTTCTTTGATATTTGATTGTCCCCCAATCTTAATTATTTGTTCAAGTGCAGGTATCAAACTTTCGCCTCCATCAAGACCAAATCTTTTTGTTCCCACATATTTAGTGTGTAAAAACTTTTCAAAACCCTCTGCTTGTATTAACTTATTTAGAATTGCTTCTTTCCCATTTTGAGTAAATTTAAAGTCATCATTTTTTTCAACTCTATCTCTAAACCACTTTCTTTCTGTAGGATTAGAGATATGCATGTATTCATAACCAAGCGAACCACAATATTTTTCTCTTAAAAAAGCCAATATTTCATTGATACTTGAATATTCTTTATTTATTACACCGTCTAAAAAAATTTTTTTTTTATAGTCTTCTTTTTTAAATCCATAAGACTCTGGGTGAAGTTCATCTAAATACTCAGACTTTAACAAGCCCAAAGGATCTAATTTAGCAATTAAATGTCCTCGTTGCCTATACGATCTAATCATAGCAACAGCTTTTATTGAGTTTGCATTTGACTTAATTGAGTCTTGGTCATATTTAAAATTATTTTTATTATTTTGAACTTGAGATTGACTTACAGAAAATTTTTTGGTTGGACTCCAAGATGGACCATTAATCTCATCAACAATGGTTTCAAGTTCATCTCCAATTTCATTAAAATAGTTTCTCCAGCTGTTAGGTAATGACGGGTCGTTATTTACAAATTTCATGTACATCTCATCTATAAATGTACTATTTGATTTACTTAAGAAATCTGTTTTCTTTAATTCGAAATTTTTAGAAGAAGACATTTGTAATTAATATAAACCTAGCGGAAAATTTTTCAATTAGACAATTTATTGAACAATGTTTTTCCAATTTTTGAGGGTGAGTTTGCCATAGTTATTCCACATTCCTCCATCTTTTTCATCTTTTCCTCTGCACCTCCCTTGCCTCCAGAAATTATTGCACCAGCGTGACCCATCCTTCTTCCTGGTGGAGCTGTGACTCCAGCAATAAATCCAACAATTGGTTTTTTTATTTTATGATTCTTTATGAAGTCTGCAGATTCTTCCTCTGCAGTTCCTCCAATTTCTCCAATCATTAGTATAGACTGTGTTTCCTCATCATTTAAAAATAAATCTAAACAATCTATAAAATTTGTACCGTTAATAGGATCACCACCTATTCCAATACAAGTCGATTGGCCTAAACCATTTTCAGTAGTTTGAGCAACTGCTTCGTAAGTTAAAGTACCAGATCTTGATACTATTCCCACGCTTCCTTTTTTATGAATATTACCTGGCATTATTCCAATCTTACATTCCTCTGGGGTAATAATTCCTGGGCAATTTGGACCTATTAATCTACTCTTTGATTTTGATAATCTTTGTTTCACTTTTAACATATCTTGGATGGGAATACCCTCAGTAATGCAAACAATCAGTTCAATTGATGCATCAATTGACTCAATAATTGCTTCAGCTGCAAATTTAGCTGGCACATAAATCATAGAAGCATTAGCATTCTCAGCATCTTTCGCCTCTTTCACCGTATTAAAAACAGGCAATCCTAAATGTTTTTGACCACCTTTTTTAGGAGTAACACCACCAACTAATTTTGTTCCATATTTGATAGCTTGTTCAGAGTGAAAAGTACCATGTGAACCAGTAAAACCTTGGCAAATTAGTCTAGTGTTCTTATTTACTAAAACTGACATTTATTTTATAGCCTCAACAATCTTTTTTGCTGCATCATCAAGGTTTTCGGCAGAAATTAATTTTAAACCTGAATTATCTAAAATTTCTTTACCTTCTTTAAAATTTGTACCAGCTAATCTTACAACTAGTGGTACTTTAATATTAATTTCTTTTGCCGCATCTACTACACCTTGAGCCAGGACATCACATCTCATAATTCCACCAAAAATATTAATCAAAATTCCTTTTACATTTTTATCAGACAAAATAATCTTAAATGCAGCAGAAACTTTTTCTTTAGAGGCTCCTCCTCCAACATCTAAAAAATTTGCTGGCTCTTCTCCATATTGTTTAATTATGTCCATTGTGGCCATAGCTAAACCGGCACCATTAACCATACATCCAATATTTCCATCTAATTTTATATATGTTAGGTCATGTTTGCTAGCCTCAATTTCTACAGGTTCTTCTTCATTCAAATCTCTTAATTCTAAAATTTCTGGTTGCCTAAATAGAGCATTGCTGTCAAAATTTACTTTAGCATCTAAACAAATAATTTTTTCTTCTTTTGTAAGAATTAAAGGGTTTACTTCAACCATATTTGCATCTGTTTTAACAAACATTTTATAAATAGATTTAATCAAAAAAATTGCCTCATTTTTCGAATTTCCTTTTAATTGAAAAATCTTAATAATAGTTTCACACTCTTCATCGGAAATTTCTTCTTTTAATTCAACTTTAGTTGTTAAAATTTTATCAGGCGATTTACTTGCTACTTCCTCAATATCCACTCCACCTTGATCACTAGAAATAAACGCAATTTTTGAAGACGCTCTGTCTACTAAACAAGATAAATAAAATTCTTTGTCGATATTTGATGATTCCTCAACATAAAGTCTTTTTACTTCTCTTCCCTCTGGTCCTGTTTGATGTGTTATTAATTTCTTGCCAAAAAGCTCTTTTGCTGATTTTTCAAGCTCACTTAAATTATCTAAAATTTTAACGCCTCCAGCTTTTCCTCGACCACCTGCATGAATTTGGGCTTTTAAAACGTACTTATTTGTTTTTAATGACTTGCATTTTTCTAAAAGTTCCTCGACTGATAAGCCAAATACTCCCTCTGGAACTGGTACACCAAATTTTTTTAAAATCTGTTTAGCTTGATGTTCATGTATATTCATTATTTTTAGGCTAAATCTGGATCTATTTTAGAAGCTGCTTCCCAGAGTTTTTTTACTGCATCAATTGAATGAAGAAATTCAGATTTTTCTTTTTCATCTAACTTTATTTCCTCAATTTTTTCAACTCCATTTTTACCTATGATTACAGGGACACCAGCATAAATGTCTTTTATTCCATATTCTCCATTTAGATAAGCTGCGCAAGGAAGCAATTTTTTTTTATCATTTAAATATGCTTTTGCCATCTCAACACCTGACGCTGCAGGGGCATAAAAAGCAGAACCTTTTTCTAGAAATTTGACTATTTCTGCTCCACCGTCCCTAGTTCTTTGATTTATCTCCTCTAATCTTTCTTTAGAGATTTTCCCTTCCTTAACTAGATCTAACAAAGGTTTTTTTGAAACTTTAGTAAATCTTGGTAAAGGAACCATTGTATCTCCATGGCCACCCATTACCATTGCTTCTATTTCTCTTACTGGGGTATTAAATTCTTCAGACAAAAATAATTTAAACCTTGAGCTATCTAATATACCAGCCATCCCAACCACTTTACTAGGTAATAACCCTGAGAATTTTTGAAATGCCATTACCATTACATCTAAGGGATTAGTAATACATATTACAAATGCATCTGGAGCATTTTGTTTTACTCCTTCAGCAACTTGTTTGATTATTTTTAAATTAATACCAAGTAAATCATCTCTACTCATTCCAGGTTTTCTTGGAACACCCGCTGTTATGATAATTACATCTGATCCTTTAATATCGTTATATTTGTCTGTACCTGAAAATTTTACATTAAAACCATCTACTGAGGATGATTGAGCAATATCTAGTGCTTTTCCTTTTGCAATACCACTTGCAACATCAAATAAAACTACCTCACTGACTAATTCTTTGATTCCAATCAAGTGAGCTAAAGTTCCACCTATTTGCCCTGCACCTATCAAAGATATCTTGCTCATTTTTTCTTATTTCATTGTAGGCATCACAAATTCAGCATTTGATCGAATTCCTGAAGGCCATCTTGAAGTTATAGTTTTTAATTTTGTATAAAATTTTATTCCCTCCATACCATGCATTGCACTGTCACCAAACAAAGATCTTTTCCAACCCCCAAAGCTATGAAATGCCATTGGTACAGGTATTGGTACGTTTATCCCAACCATTCCAACTTGGATTTTACTAGCAAATGTTCTACCAGCATCACCATCTCTAGTATAAATACTAACTCCATTTCCATATTCATGTTCATTAATTAATTTTGAGGCTTCCTCAAAAGTCTTCACTCTCACAACAGAGAGAACTGGTCCAAATATTTCTTCTTTATAAATTCTCATATCTTTTGTGACATGATCAAATAAGCAACCTCCAATATAAAAACCATTCTCATATCCTTGTAACTTTAAACTTCTTCCATCAACCACTAACTTAGCTCCTTCTTTTTCTCCTAAGTCAACATAGCCTTTTACTTTTTCTAAATGTTCCCTAGTCACAAGCGGTCCCATTTCTGAATTTTTATCCATTCCAGGACCGACTTTTAAAGCCTCTGCTTTTTTTGATAATCTAGATACCAATTCATCTCCGATATCACCAACTGCAACCGCAACTGATTGGGCCATACATCTTTCTCCAGCAGAACCATAAGCTGCACCCATAAGACCGTTAACAGCACCATCTAAATCACAATCAGGCATTACCACCAAATGATTTTTTGCTCCTCCTAAAGCCTGAACTCTTTTTTCATTTTTAGCTGAGTTTTCATAAATATATTTAGCGATTGGAGTTGACCCAACAAAACTTACAGCCTTAATATCTTTATTATCTAAGATTGCATCTACTGCAACTTTATCTCCATTTATAACATTGAATACACCATCTGGCAGACCAGCTTCTTTTAATAACTCAGCTAATCTTATAGAACACGATGGATCTTTTTCTGATGGTTTTAATATAAAAGTATTTCCACAAGCAATTGCGATTGGAAACATCCACATAGGTACCATCGCTGGAAAATTAAATGGAGTTATTCCAGCTACCACTCCCAAAGGCTGTCGCATTGACCAACTATCAACATTTGTTCCAACATTTTCCGAAAATTCTCCTTTAAGTAAATGAGGAATTCCACATGCAAATTCGACAACTTCTAAACCTCTTGTCAAAGATCCTTTTGCATCTTCATAAACTTTTCCATGTTCTTCGACAATTAATTGTGTGAGTTCATCTGAATTTTTCTCAATTAGTTCTTTGAATTTAAAAATTACTCGAGCTCTTTGAAGCGGAGGTTTTAATGACCATTCTTCAAATGCTTTTTTTGCGATTATAACTGATTGATCTAAATCAGATTTAGATGCTAACCTAACTTCTTTTACTTGTTCACCAGTTGCAGGATTGAACACTTTTCCTTTTTTGTCAGAAGTTCCAGAAATTATTTTTCCACCAACAAAATGCTCTATTAATTTCATGAATACGATCTTTTAGAGTAAAAATACTTCTTAGTCTATTGTTTAAATATTAGCTGTTGCTAACATTTTTTTTATTTCAGCTATAGCTTTTGCGGGGTTTAATCCTTTAGGACAAGCACTTGTACAGTTAAGAATTGTATGACAACGATAAAGTTTAAGCTCATCAGCAACCTTTTTTAACCTAGCTTGTCTTTCATCATCTCTACTATCTATAATCCATCTATAAGCTTGTAGTAAAACAGCTGGACCTAAATATTTATCCCCATTCCACCAATAGCTAGGGCATGACGTTGAACAGCATGCACACATTATACACTCATAAGCTCCATCTAATTTTTTTCGATCTTCTTTAGATTGAAAAATTTCCTGTGACTCAGATTTAGAATTTGATTTTAACCAAGGTTCTATTGATTTGTATTGTTTATAGAGACCATCTAAATCACCAATCAAATCTTTTCTAACTTTTAAATGTGGTAAAGGGTAAATGTCAATATCTCCATCAATTTCAGAATGAGGTTTAGTACAAGCCAGTCCATTTTTACCTCCCATATTCATTGCACAAGAGCCACAGACGCCGTGAGCACATGATCTTCTGTAAGCTAGGGTAGGATCTATTTCATTTTTTATTTTATTTAGAATATCTAAAACCTTTGAAGGACAGTTATCCATATCAACCTCATATGTATCAATTCTTGGATTTTCTCCTGAGGATGGGTCCCATCTATAAATATTTACTTTTCTTAAGTTTTTAGATCCAGTTTTATCTTTAAAATACTTACCTTTTTTTACTTCGGAATTCCGTGGTAAACTGATTTGAACCATCAATAAACTCTTTCTTGGGGTGGAAAATATTGCACATCGTTCGTTAATGTCGATTTATGAACTTCTCTATAAGTTATCTTTGTATTTTTTCCATCACACCAAGCAAGTGTATGTTGCATGAAATTTTGGTCATCTCTTTTTGGATAATCTTCTCTAGCATGAGCTCCTCTACTCTCTTTTCTATGATAAGCGGAGTCAACGGTAACTACAGCTTGTCTAATCAAATTATCAAATTCTAGAGTTTCTACTAGATCCGTGTTGAATATTAGAGATTTATCTTTTACTGATAATGATTTAAGACCATCATAAGTTTTTCTTATATCTTCAACACCTTCCTTTAGAGTTTTCTCTGTTCTAAATACTGCACATTTTGATTGCATTGTTTTTTGCATAGATAATCTCAATTCTGCAGTTCCTATATTCCCTTCAGCATTTCTAATTTTATCAAATCTATCAATACATTTTTGTATTTCTGTCTCACTTATTTCTTCATGAGGCGTTCCTGGTTTGATTAATTCAGCTGCTCTTTTTGCTGCAGCTCTTCCAAAAACTACTAAATCAATTAGAGAATTAGAACCAAGTCTGTTAGCACCATGAACCGAAACACATGCTGCTTCACCTATTGCCATTAGTCCTGGAACAGTTTTTTCTGCTCCATTTACAGTTAAAACTTCACCTTTATAATTAGTTGGAATACCTCCCATATTATAATGTACAGTAGGCACTACTGGAATTGGATCTTTAGTTACATCCACATTAGCAAATAATCTTGCAGCATCAGTAATACCGGGTAATCTACTTTCTATAACTTCCTTATCTAAATGACTTAAATTTAAATGAACGTGGTCTTTTTCTTTACCAACTCCTCTTCCCTCATTAATTTCAATTGACATCGATCTACTAACCACGTCTCTCGATGCCAAATCTTTCGCTTTTGGTGCATATCGTTCCATAAATCTCTCACCTTTAGAGTTGGTTAGATATCCTCCTTCACCTCTTGCTCCCTCTGTTATTAATGTTCCGTGGCCATAAATACCAGTTGGATGAAACTGAACAAATTCCATGTCTTGAAGTGGTAAACCTGCTCTTAAAACCATCGCATTACCATCTCCTGTGCAGGTATGTGCAGAGGTTGCGGAATAGTAAACCTTACCATAACCTCCAGTGGCAATAATTACTGTGTGAGCTCTAAATTTATGAATGGTACCATCATTTAAGTTCCAAGCTACTAATCCTTTGCACTCTCCGTTTTTCATAAGCAAATCTAATGCAAAATACTCAATAAAAAATTCTGTTTTATGTTTTAAGGCTTGACCATATAAAGTATGTAAAATTGCATGCCCAGTTCTATCTGCTGCTGCGCAAGTTCTTTGAACAATTCCATTACCATAGTTTTTTGTCATACCACCAAATGGTCTTTGATAAATTTTACCATCATCAGTTCTACTGAAAGGAACGCCATATTTCTCCAATTCAATAACAGCTTTGGGTGCTTCTTTACATAAATATTCAATACTGTCTTGGTCTCCTAACCAGTCAGCTCCTTTTACAGTATCATACATGTGCCAACGCCAATCATCTTCTCCCATATTTCCGAGAGCAGCAGAAATACCGCCTTGAGCGGCAGACGTATGGCTTCTAGTTGGAAAAACTTTTGAAATACATGCGGTTTTTAAGCCAGCCTCACTTAAACCGACAGCTGCCCTTAATCCTGAGCCACCAGCGCCTAAAACTACCACATCATATTCATGGTTTACTATTTTATAGGATTTCATAATATGCTTAATAATATAATTGTAATTAAAGGAATTACCACAGCTGATATATATAAAAGTCTATTTGCGACATTTTTGATTTTGTCAGTTTTAATATAGTCCTCAAAAACCTCACTAATACTTAAAGCAGAAAAGAAATATGCATTTACAATAAATAGACTAAATAAAAACTTATACATAGGATTTTTGAAAAAACTAACAACTGTGAGATAATTCTGGTCATATATTGTTATGAAATTTATAATAAACCATACCATCAATGGTATTAGTGTTGCACCACTAATTTTTAAAAATATCCATTTTTTTGTTGCACTAATCATTCTAAAAAAAAAATTTTCCAATTGAAAAAAAAAATACTGTTAAAAATATTGACCCAAAAATAACAATTAAACCAGTTATTTTTGTTGTTTTTAATTCAAACCCATAACCCAAATCCATAATTAAATGTCTAATCTCACTCAAAACTTGAAATGAAAAAGACCACGTAATACCCAAAATAAAAAATTTACCAACAAGTGAACTTAAAAATAAATAGATAACTTCATAATTATTTTCACCAAGAGTTAAAAGAGAAGCTAATAAGCAGACAAATGTAATAACTATTATATTAATTATTCCTGTTATTCTATGTGAGATTGATACTAACGAAGAAATTTGCCATTTATAGATTTGTATATGAGGAGATAAAGGTTCTTTATTTTCCATAAAAATTATTTTTTATTAACATTTCTGCAATTTCTACTGCATTTAAAGCTGCTCCTCTTAAAAGATTATCAGAAACAATCCAAAGATTTAATCCATTTTCAATAGTTTTATCCTCTCTAATTCTAGAAATAAACGTTTCGTCTTTTCCCTCTGCCTCCAAAGGGGTTATATATCCTCCATCTTCTCTTTGATCTATCACTTTGCAACCTTCAAAATTATTTAGTGCCTCTTTTACTTTTTCTAAAGAAAATGGCTTTTCAAATTGTAAATTAACCGACTCAGAATGAGATATAGATATTGGTAATCTCACACATGTGGCTGTCAAATTAATTTTATTATCCAAAATTTTTTTTGTTTCGTTATTCATTTTTAATTCCTCTTTTGTGTAACCATCATTCGAAAATACATCAATATGTGGAATTGCATTAAATGCTATTTGTTTAGTAAAATTTTTGGATTTAACTTTTTTTTTATTCAAAACTAATTTTGTTTGTTCAATCAATTCATCCATAGGTGCTTTACCGCCACCTGAGACTGATTGATATGTAGATACGACTACTCTTTTTATTACAAACAAATCGTGTAACGGCTTTAAAGCAATTACAAGCTGGGCTGTCGAGCAGTTTGGATTTGCTATAATATTTTTTTTTATATTTTTTAAATCATTAGAATTTACTTGTGGAACTACTAAAGGCACATCTGGATCCATTCTGTAATAACTTGAATTATCAATAACTAAACAATGTTTTGCTGCTTTTTTAGCAAACCTTTCTGAGATCATTCCTCCTGCAGCAAAAAAAGATATCTTTACTTTGGAAAAGTCAAAGGTTTCCAGGTCAAAAACTTCATGATCTTTTCCTTTGAAGCTTATCTTATTTCCAGAACTTTTTGAGGAAGCAACCAAATATAGATGATCAATTGATAAATCTCTTTTCTCAAGAAGTTCTAGAGTTTTTCTACCAACATTTCCTGTTGCACCTACTATCGCAATATTCATGATCTAGCTTTTATACTAGATGAAAGGTAAATCGCAAACTCTAACAGTAACGGAATTTCCATTAATTTCTAACTTACCCTTTGTAGACGATTTACAGTATGGCTCATTAATCATTGCTATTCCTATAACTTCTTTAAAATGAGGGGAATAACAAGCAGATCTAAGCTCACCCATTAAGTTATCCTCATTATCTTTAATTTTTAAAGATTTGGTTAAACTTATTTTATCTGTCTCAAGGTGAACACCCATTAATTTTCGCTTTATTCCCTCTTCTTTAATTTTCTTTAATTTTTCTTTTCCTAAAAAAGTCACTTCAGAGTCTAAATTAATGTATTTTTCAAAACCACATTGAAAAGGATTGTCGTTATTGTCGAAATCATTCCCATAAGAAAGAAGGCCACTTTCAATTCTTTCTATAATATTTGGACATCCAGGTTTTAAATTAAATTCTTTACCAATTTCAAAAAAATAATCATATAATTCTAGACCTGACTCAGTATTTTCTATGTATATCTCAAATCCACCTTGCTTTGACCACCCAGATCTTGCAATTAAATGTTTTATTCCTTTAAAATCAAAATAATCAAAACCAAAAAACTTTAATTCTATTATCTTTTTACCAAAAACTTTTTCCATCAAAGCAAATGATTTTGGTCCCTGAATAGCAATGATGTCGACATTAGGTTCAAAAATTTCAACTTTAAAATTATTACCAGCGGCTAGACCTTTTGCAAAAAAGATAACATCCGAGTCTGCTATAGAAATCCACCATCTGTTTTCTGCCAACTTTAAAATTACAGGATCATTTACTAAGTTGCCGTTATCGTCTATTATTGGACAATAATAGCATCTCCCTATTTTTGATTTTGATAAATCTCTACAAGTCATTAATTGTACAAGATTTGCCGCATCCTCACCAAAAATTTCAACTTGCCTCTCAGCTGCCACATCCCAAACTTGTACATCTTTTTTAAGATGTTCACATGAATCCTCTATTGAACCAAATGCAGCTGGTAATAACATGTGGTTATAAACTGTGTAAGCTGTAACTCCTTGTTTTTCTATTCTAGATGTAAAAGGAGTGCTTCTAATTCTTCTCGATTTTGTAATTGGATAACTTTTCATTTACAATATGTTTTTAAAATTTTTTTCTTAACTCAAATTTTTGAATTTTTCCAGTCGAGGTTTTTGGTAGATCACAAAAAACAACTTGCTTTGGAACTTTAAATCCGGCAAGGGTTTCTTTACAAAAACTAATTAATTCTTTCTCAGTAGCTGGCTTGTCTTTTACTAATTCGATAAACGCACATGGAACCTCTCCCCATTTTTGGTCAGGCTTAGCAACAACTGCAGCAATTGAAACCGAAGGGTGCTTTGCTAAAGTATTTTCTATTTCTATTGACGATATATTCTCTCCTCCTGAAATGATTATGTCTTTAGACCTATCTTGAATTTTGACATAACCATCAGAATGCATAACTGCTAAATCACCAGAATGAAACCATCCACCAACCATAGCTTTATTCGTAGCATCTTTGTCCTTGAAATACCCTTTCATCACCACATTTCCCTTAATCATAATCTCACCAATAGTTTTTCCATCTTTAGGCACTTCTTTCATCGTTTCTGGATCCATCACTGATATTCCCTCAGTATTAGGATACCTTACTCCTTGTCTAGCTTTTATTTCGTTTTGTTTTTCCTCATCAAGTTCATTCCATTCATCATTCCATGCACATTGAGTAACATGACCATAAGTTTCAGTTAATCCATAAACATGCATTACCTCAAATCCAAGTTCTCTCATTTTTTTGAATATAATACTTGGTGGAGGAGCTCCAGCCGTAAGCACATAAACTTTTCCTTTTAATTTTTTTCTGTCAGTTTCGGGAGCACCCGTAATCATATTTAATACAATCGGAGCGCCACCAAAATGAGTGACTTGATATTTATCAATTAATTCAAATATTTTTTTTACATCAATATTTCTTAAACAAATTGTTCTTCCATTTAACATTGGGACAGTCCATGGATAACCCCAGCCATTACAATGAAACATTGGCACAATAGTCAAAAAGTTTAACCTATTAGGCATATTCCAAGCAACAGCGCTTCCAGTAGACATTAAGTATGATCCTCTGTGATGATAAACTACACCCTTAGGATTCCCTGTAGTTCCAGATGTATAACTCAATGATATTGCTTGCCATTCGTCCTCTGGCATTTTCCAGTCATAATCTTCGTCACCGGTGTTTAAAAAGCGTTCATACTCTAAATCGCCAATTTTTTCACACTTAGATTGATCAGCAAATTTATCAACAATATCAATAATAGTAATTTTTCTTTTTAGAACACTTAATGCTTTTTTAACTTCTGTATGTAGCTGTCTGTCTACAACTAATACTTTCGCCTCACTATGATCTAAAATATAAGCGATTGTTTTAGCGTCTAATCTTATATTAATTGTATTCAAAACCGCACCTGTCATTGGCACAGAATAATGACCCTCAAAAATTTCAGGGGTGTTAAAAGCTAAAAATGAAACAGTATCACCTTTTTTAACACCAATTTTGTTAAGCGCACTCGCAAATTTAACAGTCCTTTTATAAACCTCACTCCAAGAATATTTTCGATCTTCATAAATTACAGCTTCATAATTTGGATAAATTTCTTTAACTCTTTTAATGAAGGTTAAAGGAGTTAAAGGAACATAATTTGCATTATTTTTGTCTAAATTGGTATCGTAATGACTCATTTAACTAAATTTGAAATTCATTATATTTGAACTTCCACTAATTGCAGATTTATAATGTTGCTCAGCCCTTGGTAGTACTTTATCAAAATAAAATTTAGCAGTATATATTTTATCATCATAAAATTTTTTATTCTCCTCATGGTCTTTGAAACTTACATTGAGAACTTTTATCCATGAAAAAGCTAATGATATATAGCCAAGAGTTTTTAAATAATCATTTGCAGCAGCACTTACATCATCTTTATTAGTTTCTAATCTCTGAAGAATCCAATCGGTAAAGTTCTTAAGAATATCTAAATAATAATTAAATTCTTTTATAAATGGTTTGACTTTTTCGTTATTTAAATTTATTTCAGATTTAATTAAATCTAAAAATTTAGCTATTATATTTCCATTCTTGTTTAATAATTTTCTAAAAACTAAATCAGCAGCTTGAACAGAATTTGTTCCCTCATAAATTGGTGTAATTCTGTTATCTCTGTATAATTGTTCTATACCTTGATCTTTTGTATAGCCATACCCACCAAAAATTTGCATTGCATCGCTTGTAATTTCCATTCCTAAATCTGAAAATAAAGATTTTACAACCGGTGTCATTAGTGAGACCATGTTTGAAGCCTCTTGTTTTATTTTCTGATCATTGTGATTTAAACTTACTTCAGTTAGTTGAGATAACCAAAAACATAATGCTCTCTCTCCTTCTATTATAGATTTCATATTCAACAATGTTTTACGTATATCTGCATGTTCAATAATTGCATCAGCATTTCCATTTTGTGATTTATTGTTATTGCTTTTTCCTTGTTTTCTCTCTTTAGCATAACTCAATGAATTTTGATAAGCAATTTCTGAGATTCCTAAACCCTGAATTCCAACCACTATTCTTTCTAAATTCATCATTGTAAACATTTGACTTAGTCCTTTATTCTTAGGACCAATCATAATCCCAGTTGCATCATCAAAATTTAATACGCAAGTAGCTGAACCTTTAATGCCCATTTTCGTTTCAATTGATCCAGTAGATATTCCGTTTCTAGCACCAACTGTTCCATCTTCTTTTACAATAAATTTTGGGACTAAAAATAAACTTATTCCCTTAGTACCTTTTGGTGAGTCTGATGCTCTTGCTATTACTAGATGAATTATATTTTCTGTTAAATCATGATCACCGGATGTAATAAATATTTTTTGGCCCGTGATCTTATATGTTCCATCGGGTTGCTCTACCGCTTTTGTTTTTAGTAAACCTAAATCTGTTCCACAAACTGGCTCTGTCAAACACATAGTGCCACTCCATTTTCCTTCAACCATTTTTGGAAGATATTTATCTTTAATTTCATCTGGGGCATGATGGTGAATACAATTGTACGCACCAAGTGACAATTCACTATAAAGTTTAAATGCTAGACTAGCCGAAGATAACATTTCATCAAAAAACGCGCTCACTGTTCTGGGCATACCTTGTCCTCCATATTTTGGATCACAAGATAACGAAGTCCATCCATCTTCGATATATTTCTGATAAGCTTCTTTATATCCTGGGGGAGTTCTTACAACCCCATTTTCTAATATAGCTGGATTTTCATCTCCAGCTTTTGCAAGAGGTAAAATTAAATTTTGATTTATTTTTGCAGCTTCCTCTAAAATGTCTTTTACTAACTCTAGGTTAACTTCTTTATATTTCTCTAACTCATTATAATTTTTATTATCCCTGAGTTTCTCATAGAGAAACATCATATCTTTGACTGGTGCATTATAGCTAGGCATGTTTTAATTTTAGAATAAATATTTAGTTATTGCAATTTTGAAATAATCGCATCACCCATTTGCGATGTCGAGATCTCTTTCATTCCTTTAGATAAAATATCTTTTGTTCTTAATCCATCATTTAGCACACTCTGAACAGCTTTTTCTAGAGATTCTGCTTCTTTAACCAGGTCTAAGGAATATCTTAAAGCCATCGCAAAACTTAGTATAGTTGCAATTGGATTTGCAATGCCTTTACCTGCTATGTCTGGTGCAGATCCATGAATTGGCTCATACATTGCTCTCATCTCTCCCTCATTATTTTTAGCTCCTAGGGATGCAGATGGCAAAAGGCCTAATGATCCGGTTAACATAGATGCTTGATCGGACAACATATCACCAAATAAATTATCTGTAACAATAACATCAAATTGTTTAGGATTTCTAAGCAATTGCATTGCACAATTATCTGCGAGCATGTGACTTAATTCAACATCTTTATACTCTTTTTCATGAAGTGCTTGCACTTCCTCTTTCCAAAGCTGACCAGCTTCCATCACATTTGATTTTTCACAAGATGTGACTCTATTTGATCTTTTTTTTGCTAAATCAAATGCAATCCGAGCAACTCTAATAATTTCGCTACTAGTGTAAGAGTGCGTATTAATTCCTTTTCTCTCACCATTTTCTATTGGTTTGATTCCTCTAGGTTCTCCAAAATATATTCCACCGGTAAGCTCTCTGACGATCATAATGTCTAAACCTGAGACAACATCTGGTTTTAAAGTTGATGCGTCAACTAACTGTTTAAAACATATTGCTGGTCTTAAATTAGCAAAAAGTTTCAGCTCTTTCCTTAGTTTTAGAAGAGCTCTTTCAGGTTTCTTCGAGAATTCAACTTGATCCCATTTTGGCCCTCCAACAGCACCTAACATTATAACAGCACTCTCTAAAGCTTTATAAAATACCTCATCAGTAATTGGGGTTCCATGTTTGTCATAAGAACATCCTCCTGCCAAACCTTCATCAATTTCAAAATCTAAAGATTTTTTGTCATTAAACCAATTTATTATCTTTCTAACTTCACCAATAACTTCGGGACCTATGCCATCACCTGGTAATAGTAATATTTTTCTTCTTTTAACCTTAATCATTAAAGATCCATGGTTTTTGACTTTTCAGATCTCTTTCGAAACTTTCAATTTTTTTGGATTTATTAAGTGATAGCGCTATGTCATCTAAGCCCTCTAATAAACATTTTTTTTTAAATGGGTCTACTTTAAACCTAACTTCATTATTTCCATAAATTACTTTTTCCTCATTAAGGTCTACAAAAATTTCCTCTTTTCTGTTAGCGTACTCTGATAATTCTTTAATTTTATCATCATCAAGAATAATTGGTAAAATTCCATTTTTAAAACAATTGTTGTGAAAAATATCAGCAAAACTTGAGCTAATCACACAGGTAATACCAAAATCTAACAATGCCCAGGGTGCATGCTCCCTTGATGAGCCACATCCAAAATTTTTCCCAGCTATCAAAATTTTTGATTTATTAAATGGAGTTTTATTTAAAACAAATTCATTTATTTCTTTACCTTCATCATCATATCTCATTTCAAAAAATAAATTTTTACCTAGCCCAGTTCTTTTAATAGTTTTAAGAAATTGTTTAGGGATAATCATATCAGTATCAATATTAACAATTGGTAAATATGCCGGAATACTTTTAAGTGTGCTGAATTTTTGCATCTAATTTTGATACTTTCTCACATCATCAAGACTACCAGATATTGCTGCAGCGGCGGCCATGCCTGGGCTAACAAGATGTGTTCTTCCACCTCTTCCTTGTCTCCCCTCAAAATTTCTATTTGAAGTGGATGCACATCTTTCCTCAGGTTTTAATTTGTCAGCATTCATTGCTAGGCACATTGAACAACCTGGTTCCCTCCATTCAAAACCTGAGTTAACAAATATTTTATCCAATCCTTCCTGCTCGGCTTGTTCTTTTACTAAACCTGACCCAGGAACAACCATCGCATGAACATGGGAAGCTATTTTTTTATCTTTAAGGATTTTCGCAGCCTCTCTTAGATCTTCGATTCTTCCATTTGTGCAGCTTCCTATAAAAACTTTATCTATTTTAATGTCTTTTGCAGCCATATTAGGTTTTAAACCCATATAATTTAGTGATCTTTCTAATGAATTTTTCTTATCTTCATTTTTTTCATTTTGAGGATTTGGAATCTTGCCATCTATTGTAATTACATCTTGCGGAGAAGTCCCCCAAGTTACCATTGGTAAAATTTCTTCAGCCTTTAAATTAACTTCTTTATCGAATTTTGCACCATCATCTGTCTTTAAATTTCTCCAATATTCTAAAGCGTTTTCCCAATTTTTTCCCTTTGGTGACATAGGTTTACCTTCAAGATATTTAAATATTTTTTCATCAGGGGCAATCAGTCCCGCTCTAGCTCCACCCTCTATAGTCATATTGCAGATAGTCATTCTTTGTTCAACAGTCAAAGATCTAATTAAGTCTCCAGCATATTCTATAACACACCCAGTTCCACCAGCTGTTCCAATTTTTCCTATTATTTGAAGAATTACATCTTTTGATGTAACGCCTAACGGAAGTTTTCCGCCTACATTAATTTTAAAATTTTTTGCTTTTTTTTGAACTAATGTTTGGGTAGCTAAAACATGTTCCACCTCTGATGTTCCTATTCCAAAAGCTAATGCTCCAAATGCACCATGTGTTGCTGTATGACTATCTCCACACACAATTACAGTACCAGGTTGTGTGAAACCTTGCTCAGGACCTGTGACATGAACAATGCCTTGTCTTTTATCTCCCATTCCAAACAATTTAATACCAAATTCTTTGCAATTTGATTCTAGTGCATCAACCTGAATTTTAGACTCTTTATCAGATATTCCTTTAGATCTATCAGTTGTCGGTACATTGTGATCTGCAACAGCTAAAGTAAGTTTTGGATGTCTAACTTTTCTATTTGAATTTCTTAGACCTTCAAACGCTTGTGGACTGGTTACTTCGTGAACTAAATGCCTATCAACAAACAATAAAGCTGTTCCATCGGTCTGTTGATCTACTAAGTGATCGTTCCAAATTTTATCGTAAAGAGTATTGGGCATTAAGAAAAAAATTATTTTTTTTCTGAGGGATTTTCAAGTTTTTTTTCTGCTTTAATATCAGCTTTCGGCGCATCTTTTTTAAGTTCTTTTTCAGCAGTTTCCTCTTTTTTTACATCTGAAGCTGACACAACCTCTGTTTTTATCTCAGATCCAAATTCTTTATTTGCCGGGGCAATATTTTTCTCATTAATTATCTCCGGCTTAACATCAATATCAATGCCGATTTTTTTTCTTATTTTTTCAGCAATCCTTGCTGATTTTCCTGTTCTATCCCGTAGGTAATAAAGTTTTGCTCTTCTAACTTTTCCTGAACGGATTACTTTAATAGAGTCAATCACAGTCCCATATAACGGAAAAGTTCTCTCAACACCTTCTCCAAATGAAATTTTTCTGACTGTAAATGACGAATTCAAATCTCTATTTTTCTTTGCAATACAAACACCTTCGAAGTACTGAATTCTTTCTTTTTTACCTTCTGTAATTCTGACACCAACTTTAACTACATCTCCAGCAAAAAAATCAGGAATTTTTTTCTCTGATAGGATTTTTTTAACATTATATTGGTTTATTTCTTCGATTGTTTTCATTCTATAATTGTTCAATTAGTTTTTTTTATATTTTTGCCACAAATCTGGTCTTCGGTCGCGAGTTATAGCCTC
>TARA_B100000963_G_scaffold326201_1_pt1 | contig 22707 bp, 22 predicted proteins | sample TARA_B100000963 | Tara Oceans TARA_B100000963 (sample SAMEA2622097) | marine metagenome | biome: marine biome (ENVO:00000447); feature: surface water layer (ENVO:00002042); material: "saline water (ENVO:00002010), including plankton (ENVO:xxxxxxxx)" | depth 5 m | reverse complement strand
CAATCGCAATTTTTGCTCTTTCAATTTGATAATTTCCATCCTTACTTTGTGAGGGGTTAAAATAATTTTCAACTCTACTTATCCATGTATTTAGTCTGTCTGGTGCTTTTTCTGGATATTGGGTTGTGTAAAAAATAAATGTTAGAGAAAAAAAGAAAAGAACTAAAAAAATATTCAATAAATATTTTACTGGATAACAACCGTAAATTAGAATTAAAAAAACAGAAAATAAAATAATTAATGCGGTAGATAAATTGGTTGGAAAAATTAATATAAAAATCAAAAAAACAGGAGTCCACAAAGGAAATAGTGATTTTTTAAAATCTATTTTTTTTTCTTTTACTTTATCGAGATAATATGCTATATAAACCATGAGAATCAAAGATGCTAAAGAAGATGTCTGAAAACTTATCCCTATTAATGGGATTCTAATCCACCTATTTGCGTTCACCCCGTCAATCAAGTTCCCTTGGGATATTGTATAAAGCAACATTAAAATTACAATCGGCAAAAGCAAAATTGATATACCTTTAAAATAATAAAAAGGAATTTTATGAACACTTAGAATTAAAAGAAACCCTGTGATTAAAATAAATGTATGTTTGAGCAAATACTGCCAAGGAGAACCAGTCCCTATGACATAACTTAGGTTGGAACTGGCACTAAAAATTGGAAAAAAAGAAAAAAGGGCAAGCAACGCTAAAAGTGCCCATAAAACTTTATCACCTTGAAGTACTTTATTTTTCATCATTAAAGATTTCTAACTGCTTCTTTAAATTGGTTTCCACGATCCTCATAGTTTTTGAAAAGGTCAAAACTTGCACATGCAGGTGATAACAAAACATAGTCTTTTTTATTAGCTAGTTTATGAGCAATTTTTACTGCTTCAGACATAGATTGAGTCTCTACTAGTACATCTACAACAGGAGAAAAAGATTCAATAATTTTTTCGTTGTCTAATCCTATGCAAACAATAGATTTCACCTTTTCTCTTACCAAGGGTAGTAATTCTAAATAGTTGTTTCCTTTGTCAATTCCTCCAACAATCCATATTGTCTGTCCCTCCATGCTCTCTAAGGCATAAAAAGTTGCGTTGACGTTTGTGGCCTTTGAATCATTTATATAAGTTATATTTTGAATTTTTAAAACTTCTTCAAGCCTGTGCTCTACATTTGAAAAACTTATTAAACTATCTCTTATAAATTTATTTGAAACATTTAAAAGCCTCGCTACAGAAACAGCAGCCATTGCATTTAGTAAATTGTGTCTACCCTTTAGGGTAAATTTTAAAGTATCATACATATTAATATTTTTTTTTTCTTTTACAATTATTGATTTTTTTTTAAACGTGGTAATTAAATCGCCTTTTGGAGTTTCAAAACCGTAAGGAAACTGGATTACATTTTTGGCATACTTTTTAACGGCTTTTTTCAACTCCTTGTCATCAGAATTGAAGATTAAAAATTGATTTTGATTTTGGTTCCGAGTTATATTAAGCTTTGCTTTTATATACTCATTAAAATCATAATTATACCTATCTAAATGGTCTGGTGAAATACTTGTAATGACAGAAATGTCAGCATTAAAATCCATTATGTCATCTAACTGGAAACTGCTGATTTCCAAAACATAAACTTGATGGTCTTTTTCTGCGATGGATTCTGAAAAACTTTTACCAATATTTCCGGCTAAAGCAACACAAATACCTGACTTTTTTAAAATGTGATAAATCATTTTTGCTGTTGTAGTTTTACCATTACTACCTGTCACGCCAATGATTTTTGAATCAGTTTGAGAAAATCCAAACTCAATTTCTGAGATAATATTCTTTCCACTTTTTTTAATCTCAACTATTAGATCTGATTTTTGATTAATCCCCGGACTTTTAATTATTTTTTCTGCTTTTATAATTTTTTCTACCGAGTGGTATTTTTCTTCGTAATCGATCGATAATTTTTTAAATAATGACTTTGTTTGTTTTGCAATTTTATTTGAATCTGAAACAAAAACCATATACCCTAATTTTTTTGCAAGAATCGCAGCACCTCTTCCGCTTTCTCCTGAACCCAAAATTGCTATTAATCCTTTCATCTGATTTTTAATGTTAAAATTGCTAGCACACTTAATAAAACTCCAATTATTAAAAACCTATTTACAATTTTACTTTCATGGATCCCTTTTTTCTGAAAATGATGATGAATTGGAGACATCAAAAAGATTCTTTTACCCACTCCATTTTTCTTTCTTGTATACTTGAAGTATGAAACTTGAACTATTACAGATAACACTTCTATCAAATAAATTCCACAAATGATTGGAATTAATAATTCTTTTCTAATCATAATGGCAATAACTGAAATTATTGCTCCAACAGTCAAACTTCCAGTATCACCCATAAACACATCGGCTGGATAAGTGTTAAACCATAAAAAGCCAATTAATCCACCAGTAAATGACGCGACAAAAACCGTAATTTCGCCTGCATTTGGTATATACATAATATTTAGATAATCTGAGAAAAATATATTCCCAGAAACCCATGCAAAAATCCCAAGTGTTATCGCCATGATTGCAGAACTTGCGGCTGCTAATCCGTCAATACCGTCAGTTAGATTTGCTCCATTTGATACAGCAGTTATTATAAAAATCACCATAGGAATAAAAATTACCCATGTCATTGATTTTGGAATTGAAGACCACTCAATTAGATAATAGTAATCAAATTCATTGTCCTTGATCAATGGAATTGTCGTTTTTGTTGATTTCTCTTCTTTGTAAAAGGTTTTCCCTTGTAATTTTGAAGTTTTAGAAAATTCAGGAATTCTTTGTTTGATAGTTATATCAGGATGGAAATAAATAGTTAAGCTGACAAATATCCCTAACATAATCTGCCCCACGATTTTAAAACTACCTTTCAAACCCTTTTTGTCATTTTTGAAGATTTTGATATAATCATCAATAAAACCAATTGTCCCCATCCAAAGAGTCGTGAAGATCAATAAAATAATGTATATATCTTTAAACTTGGATAATAGAAGTACAGGCACTATTGTTCCAATTATTATTATAATTCCACCCATGGTAGGGGTACCATTTTTATTTCTTTCGCCGCTTAAACCAAGAACTCTTACTTTTTCACCAATCTTATTTTTTGTTAAAATTTTAATGATTTTACTTCCGAAAAAAATTGAAATAATTAATGAAAAAATAAGTGCAAATGAGGCCCTAAAAGAAATATATTGAAAAAGTCCTGCCCCCGGGAATTGGTACTTTTGTTCGAGAAAGTTGAATAAATAATAAAGCATAAATTTTAGCTAAATGATTCCTTAACAACTTTTATATCGCTAAAAGGAATTTTCTCTCCCTTTATTTCTTGATATGTTTCATGTCCCTTGCCAACAACCAAGAGAATATCACCAGAATTTAGTTTTGAACAACCACTTTCAATTGCTTCCCGTCTATTGATTATTTTTGAAATTTTTTTCATGTTATTGGGATCTACATCCAACAACATGTCATTAATTATCTTTTCAGGTTTTTCATACCTCGGATTATCTGATGTGAAAATAACTCTATCACAACCATTCAAAACGATTTCGCCCATTTTGGATCTTTTGCCTACGTCTCTGTTACCTCCACATCCTATTATGGTTGTAAATAATTCATTTTTTGTTCTTATCTGGCTTATAGTGTCAATGACATTTTCTAAACTATTTGGTGTGTGAGCATAATCAATTATTACAAAGGCATTGTTTGGTGTTTTGTAAATTTCGAACCTTCCATTAATTACCTTGGTTTGACTCAAAATTCTTAATATTTCAATTGACTTAATTCCAGCTAGACAGGCTACAGAAAAAACTGCTAGAATGTTAGAAGCATTAAATTTACCTATCAATGGTGTCCAGAATTCTTTGTCATTAATTTTTAAAAGCATCCCTGAAAAGTCAATTTCTAAAACTTTTGCCATATTATCTGCTATGTTTTTAATTCCAAAAGTTTTGACTTTTGATGAACAATTTTGAACCATGAATTTTGAATTTTTATCATCTGAATTTATAATTGCATAGGAGTCAGATTCTAGATTATCAAAAAATCTCTTTTTAATATCCCTATAAGAAGCAAAGGATTTATGATAATCTAGGTGATCCCTGGTAATGTTTGTAAAAACACCACAATAAAATTTTAATCCATTAATTCTATCCTGATCTATCCCATGAGAAGAAACTTCCATAAAACAAAACTCAATATCTTTTTGTGACATTTTATTGAGTATTTCATTTATTCTTTTTGGGTCTGGGGTAGTATGATGATTTTTAATTTCAACACCAGCATATTGTATATTAATGGTTGAAATTAGTCCTGATTTTAGTCCTGCTTTATTGAATAGATTGAAAAGAGTAGTAGCAACTGTTGTTTTACCATTAGTACCAGTAATTCCAATTAACTTTATTTTTTTTGATGGATTATCATAAAAGTTAGATGCAACTATAGCTAGTGATTTCCTAGTATTTGTGGTTTTAATAAAAGTGACTTTTTCTTCTTTTAAAAAATAGTCATTATATATTACAGCAGAGGCTCCATTTTTAATTGCTTTATCAATAAATTTATGCCCATCGGAGTTCAAGCCTTTGATAGCAACAAACAATGAACCTTCAACAACTTTTCTGGAGTCAAATTCAATCGATTTAATCATTACACCTGTATCTCCTCTTATAGAATCCAAATCAACCCCGTAGATAATGTCTTTTAAAATTTTCATGAGAGATAAAGAATAATTCTTTTGCTATAGTCTACTTTAGATCCTGATTTAATTGATTGGTTAATGACTTTCCCTTCTCCTTTAAGAACAAATTTTAAACCCATTTGTTCTAATATAACTACAGCATCCATTGCTGGCAGACCAACTAAGTTAGGAATAACAGATTTTTGAATTTTATTGTTTAGCTTGATCTGTTTATAATTATTTAAAGATTTGTGGTGATAGTCGTAAGAGTTAACAATCAAATTTCTGGGAGTCCTAGAAAATAATTTTTCGGCTATTTCTTTAAAGACTGGAGCTGCAACTTCACCACCATAATAGCCGATCTTCTTGTCTGGTCTGTTTATAACTACAATACATGAATACTCTGGTTTTTCATACGGAAAATAACCAACAAAACTTGAAACATACTGAGTCTCCTCTAAAGTGTAGTCTATTTGAGAAGTACCTGTCTTACCAGCCATTTTCAACTTGCTGCTTTTAATTTTGTTTGCAGTTCCCCATTTTTTATCTATGACATTGAACATCATTTTTTGAACTCTGATGAGTGTAGTGTCTGTACAAATGGACGGATTTAAGATTTCTTTCTCATATTCTTTAATGAAAGATGACCCAGAGTTTTTAATTTTATATATAAATCGCGGTTTGACTATTTCTCCATCATTGGCAATACCATTATAAAATGAAAGAATTTGTAGAGGTGTCAACTTAATTCCATATCCAAAAGCCATCCATGGCAATGAAATACCACTCCAATTTTTATCATCTGGATAGGGAATCATTGGTTTACCCTCTCCTTTAATACTCAAGCCTAACACATTATTTAGTCCCATATTATAAAGTCTATCAACAAATTTTTTTGGGTTATTTTTATAATTATCATAAACCATTTTTACAATACCAGTGTTTGAAGAGACTTCAAATGCTCTGGCGGGAGTAAGTTTTCCATAACCTCCTTTTTTTGAATCACGAACTTTATATTTTTCATAAAAGCTGATTTCTCCATTTTTTGTGTCGATCAGTCTTCTACCTATTGAGTTGTCATTTTCTAATGTTGCTATTACTGACATTAATTTAAATGTTGAACCTGGTTCTTGTGACTCAGCTACTGCATAATTGAATTTTTCATAATATTTACCATTTCTAGTTTTAGAAAGATTAACAATGGATTTTATTTCTCCTGTATTTGTTTTCATTACAACGGCACATCCGTGGTCAGCCTTGTATTTTTCCAACTGCCTCAATAGTGCATGATGTGTTATATCTTGGATATTAACATTGATAGTTGAGTAAATATCATAACCCTCTGTAGGTTCTCTTTCATTATTGTCGTTAATAGGTTTCCACTGTCCATTCGCTATTTTTTGTTTTAATCGCTGTCCGCTTTGACCTTTTAAGAAGTGACTGAAAGCACCCTCCAAGCCAACCCGAATGTAATGACCGGAAGGATCTTTTTTTTCATAACCAATTGTTCTCTCACAAATTTTACCCATCGGGTTTTCTCTCACCTCTTTAGATTCAACGATCAGCCCTCCTTTTAGAGAGGAAAGATTAAACAGGGGTAGTTCTTTAATTTCTTTGTATTGAGAATAACTTAAGTTTCTGGATATCAACAGGTACCTATTCCCCTCTTGCCTAGCTTTGGTTAAAACATTTAAGTAATACTGTGTTGTTTTACCTAAAATTTTGGAAAGTCCTATCGAAAGATCTTTTTTGTTACTTAGGAAATTTATATCTGATGGAACTTTGGAATCCCATCTAATTTCATATCGCGGTGTAGTCGTTGCAAGTAAACTATTATCATCCGAATATATATTGCCCCTGCTGGGTTCTAAAATAAAATTTTTAATTGTATTATCTTCAGATAATTTTCTGTAATATTCACCTTCTCTTATTTGTATATATAATAATTTACCTATTAAAACAAACGCAAAAAAAACAATAAAGGTTAGAGATATATAGTATCTAAACATTATTTTTTTTTCGATTGGTTCCATTATTTGTGCAATTTTAATCTTATAGGTTGTTCTTTGGAGGGACCAATTCCAAGTTCAAGTAGCCTCTTTGAAACTCTAGTTTCCAATTTTAAAAACATTAATTGAGATTTATTTTCGACAAATTTGCTTTTCACACGTTTCAAATCATTATTCAAACTTGCAATCTGGTAAATTTTTTTATCAGCACTGTGTCCACTTGCAATTGATATCATTGCAAGGACTGACACAAAAAAAATCATTCTCCAATTTTTCATTGAGTCCTCTTTCAACAAAAAATCAATATTTAGAAGGGATAAAATTTTTTTCATATTTTTTCTGCTATTCTCATTTTTGCACTCCTTGCCCTTTTATTTTTTTTAATTTCATCTAAATCAGGTACAATCAAACCACCAATTTTTTTAAAGGGCTTTTTGACGTTACCATAAAAATCCCTATTGTCATCATTATCAAATGAACCACTTCTGAAAAAATTTTTTATCAGTCTGTCTTCTAAAGAGTGGTATGAAATACAGATAATTCTACCTTTAATTTTGAGTAATTTGGAAGCTTGGAAAAGAAGTTGCTTAATAACCTCCAACTCGTCATTAACTTCTATTCGAATAGATTGGAAAATCTTGGCAAGAACTTTATACTTTGAAGATTTATTGATCGAATTTTCAACAACTTTAACAAGATCTATTGTTGATTTAATTGGTACTTTTTTTCTGTGAGATGAAATTTTATTTACAATTTTACTTGCCTGAGGAACTTGACCATATTCTTTTAATATTTTATAAAGTTTTTTTTCTTCATAATCATTAATAACAATTTCAGCTGTCAAATCTGAAGCTTTGTTCATCCTCATATCCAATGGTCCATCTTTCATTATAGAAAAACCTCTAGATGGTGTATCTAATTGATGTGATGAGACACCAAAATCTGCTATTATTCCGTTTATCTTAAAAATATGATAATAGTTTAGATACTTTTTTAAATGCTTAAAATTAGAATTGATAAAAAAAAATCTTGTGTCACTAATTAGATTTTTCTTTGAATCAATATCTTGATCAAACGCAAAGAGTTTTCCTTTTTTTGATAATCTATAGAGTACCTCTTTTGAGTGCCCTCCACCCCCATAAGTAGCATCAACATAAACTCCGTGTGGATCAGTAACAAGTCCATATATAGATTTATTTAATAGTACTGGAGTGTGGTAAATAGAGTTATTCATTTTCATCTCCCATTACTTCTTCAGCCAAAGAACTAAAATCAATTTTAGCTTCGTCAATTATCTCTTCATAAAGATTTTTATCCCAGATTTCAAGAATATTTACAGCTGCACTAACAACTATGTCTTTTTTAATTTTAGCATGTTTTATTAGATCTTTAGGAATTAAAAGTCTACCGTTTGAATCTATCTCTATTTTTTTAACTCCGGCATTAAATCGACGAATAAAATCAATATTTTTTTTATTAAACCGATTTAGTTGATCAATTTTATTCATTACGAATATCCACTGATCAAAAGGATACAATTCAATACAATTATTAAACAAGCCCCTTTTTATAACAAATCCATCTTTACTTGATATAGATATCTGTTTTTTTATGGCTGAAGGAATTAAAATTCTCCCTTTAACATCTATTCTACACTCATAAGTACCTATAAAATGGTCCAATATTGAAAATCTTTATATAAATATATAAGATATTTACCACATTTAACCACTTATTACCACAATGTTAATAACTTTTACCACCATATTTAATTTTAAACTTTAAAAAATAAAATAGAATGAATGCGTTGAATTGGTTATATTTGATTGGGTTTAAATATAACCGATTGATAATTGAAAAAATTTAATTACATAGAAAAAGGAGAAGGGGAGGTAATTGTACTTTTACATGGCTTAATGGGAGGATTAAGCAATTTTAAGGATGTGATAAATTTTTTTTCACTCAAAAGTTACAAAGTAATTATTCCTGAATTACCAATTTATAGTCTACCCCTTAAAGAAACAACTGTGACTGCTTTTTCAGATTTTCTAGAAGAATTTATTAAGTATAAAAATCTTAGCAAGGTCACCTTACTTGGCAATTCTCTTGGGGGACATATAGGGCTTATTTATTCTAATAAAAATCCAAATTTTGTGAAATCACTGATTTTAACAGGGAGTTCTGGACTATATGAGAATTCAATGGGTGAAAGTTATCCCAAAAGAGAAAATTATAATTACATCAAAAGAAAAACAGAAGAAGTTTTTTATAACCCTGAGGTTGCAACTAAGGAAATTGTCGATGAAGTTTTTGAGACTGTTAATAACAGAGATAAACTTGTAAGAACACTTGCTATAGCAAAAAGTGCTATTAGGCACAACATGTCCGATGAACTTCCAAATATTAAAACTCCCACACTTCTAATTTGGGGAGAAAACGATTTAGTCACTCCCCCAGAAGTAGCTAGGGAGTTTGAATCTTTACTTCCTAACTCAGAACTTAAATGGATAAAAAAATGTGGTCATGCTCCAATGATGGAATATCCAAATGAGTTTAACAGAATTTTGTTTAACTGGCTTAATCAAAAAAACGATACATTTTAAATGGATGTTTTTAAATCTGAGTTCATTTCAAGTAGCCCGAATGTAAAAAGTTGTCCGTGTGAGTTTATTCCAGAGTATCCATTTATTGGGAGATCTAATGTTGGAAAATCTTCATTAATTAATTCTATTTGTCAAAAAAAAAAAATAGCAAAAACATCAGGAAAACCAGGAAAAACAAGACTTATAAATCATTTTAAGATTAATAATAGTTGGTACTTAACAGATTTACCTGGTTATGGCTATGCAAATGTTTCCAAGGCTTTAAAAAAAAATATTGATATAATCATTGAAGACTATTTTTTATATAGGAAACAAATAAGATTGATTTTTTTAATAATAGATATTAGACATGATCCACTTGAAATTGATTTAACTTTTATTTCATGGCTTATTAGTCATGGGAAAAGGTTTACACTGATTTTTTCGAAATGCGATAAATTAAAAAATGAAAAAGTTCAAGCTCAAAAGTACATGACGAAAATTAAAAATAAGTTTAACGAAACTCCGAAATATTTTATCACTTCTTCAAAAAAAAAAGTAGGTATTAAAGAAATTTTAACTCACATAAATGGTCACAATAATTTATGATCTTTTTTTACGGCCTTTGTTTATGCCTAGGTCTTTTTCTATAGATTCAGAAAACTTTTTCAAAGCATCATTTACTTTGACATTTTCAGTAGCTCTGTAAAATGTTTCTCCCATGGTTAACAACGACTGATAGAAAAATTCGTTCATTTCATCTACAGGCATTTTCTTTGTCCATAAATCTATTGATAAAGATTCTTTATTTTGATGATCCCAGATCGACAAGAATATTGCTCTAGAAATTTTATTTTTTACTCCTCCATCAGGAGCAGACCAAATTAAACTTTCTGGAACTTTGTTTTCATCTAGTTCAACTTTAATACTTATTTTTGCTTCCTTTTTTTTAGTCATTAATTAAGGTTTATAGTTAGCTTCTTTGAACAATTCTTCAGAAGATAGTTTCAAGATTTCTGTTATACTTAGAGATGGATTTTTTTTTCTAAATGACCTTAAAATTTGCCACCCAATCCACTGACCAATTTTTCCTGGACTTTCGTTGTCAATTTCTAAATAAAATTTAGAAAATGGTGCAGGACTTATAAATCTGTCGATTAAATTATCGTCAGTTTTAAAAAGTAATTCATTTCTCACAAAATATTTCCATATATATTCTTCATTTTCCATTGCCCAGTTTAATTGTTTCTCCGAATAACCAATTTTTAACCCATCATTTGATAAGGGGATTATAAAGTCTTTCAATAGAAGAATTTTACCTTTATAAATGATCCTGTCTAAAAAAAATCTATTTTTAGGAGGTTCAACAATTGAGCTCGCAATTTTGTCAACTAAAATAGAACCAAATCTAGATTTGTCCATATCATTTTTGATATAATCTGGGATTCCATCGTATATTTTATTTGTTGAACCCAAAAATGTGTCTAAAGAAATTAATATAATTGAGTCTGCGAAAATTATTTTACTTTGATAATCAACATTATTTATTAAAGTCAAAAACTTAGGAATTTTGATAGAAGGAAAATTATATATCAGATGCTTATAAATGCTTTCTGTCTCTTTTTCGAGTTTATTCAAATTTGGAAAAATTTCATTTACTTCGTTTTGAAGCATAGACTGAATAGTGTCATTTTTTCTATTCAACCATACGCTATCTGGGAATTTACTTGGAAATAAATAATTATATTTTTTTTTAAAGTTTGAAAAATCATTTTTATGAATAGATGCAAACTTTAAATCAAACCTGTCAAAATTAATTTCTAGTTGAATTTTTTCTATTTCTGGATCAATTTTGCTATTATCTGAGCATCCTGAAAAAATGAATATAAGACAAAATATATCCAACATAAGAAATATTAATAACTTAAATTGGTTTAAAATATTCTTTGTCATTTTCTTTATAAAGTTAAATTAAAAAAAAAATTTAATGAAAAGCATTCAAAAATTATCCCATTATATTGAAAATTGGTTGATTGAATATATTAAGAAATCACAAATGGATGGCTTTGTCGTTGGTGTTTCTGGCGGCATTGATTCAGCTGTAACTTCAACAATTTGTGCTAGGACAGGGTACCCGACCTTGTGCCTAGAAATGGGTATCTATCAAAACAAGTCTCAGGTTTCTAAAGCGAGAAAACATATTCATTGGTTAGAAAAAAAATATAATAATGTATCTTATCATTTTTTATCTCTTAATAAACTATTTGATGAGTTTTGTTTAACCTTACCTAATTCAAAAGACATAAATAAAGGAAAACTTGCTTTGGCAAATTCAAGAGCTAGATTAAGAATGACAACATTGTATTATTTTTCAACAATAAATAATTATTTAGTTGCAGGCACAGGAAATAAAGTTGAAGATTTCGGAATAGGTTTTTATACTAAATATGGTGACGGTGGTGTAGATATAAGCCCTATAGCTGACTTGATGAAATCAGAGGTTTTTGTTTTGGCAAAATATTTAAATATTATTGAAGATATTCAAAATTCGAAGCCTACAGACGGGTTATGGGATGATGACAGAACCGATGAAGATCAAATAGGTGCTTCTTATGATGAAATCGAGTATGTAATGAAAAACTTTGGAAAAAACTCAAATCAAAAATTTACAACCAGACAAAAAGAGGTTTTGCAACTTTATAAAATTTTGAATAGAAAAAATAAGCACAAAATGGATCCAGTACCGGTTTGTAAAGTTCCAAAATACTTAAAGAACTCTATTTAGTTTTGATGAGACAATTCTCCTTAGTTGGTAATATCCCATTACATCTTCAAGGATACTTTTATTATCCTTCGATTTAATATTTTCTTGAAGAGATTCGATTTTTTTACTGACTAATAATTTTCTCAAACTTAAAATAGTTTCTGTAACCATTACACTAACGTTTTCAGATGGTAGTTTTACATATATGCTCTTTTTATCCCACTTATGTAAAAGGTGTTTTTCTTCTTGAAGTATAATCGAGCTTACTATTTGACTTAACTCCTTAGATAAAGTTGGGATGATTTTTTCTATTGAAATTTTTCCACTCACTTGGTATTCTGTCATTAGTATATGAAACAAATCTTTAAACTCTTTATTTGCTAGCTCTATTTCATCCTGTTGAAGATCCAAGAAGATTTTTTCATACACCTTTGATTTTAGTTCTTTGTGTTTTTCAATTAATTCGTCATGTTTTTCAGAAAAAAATAAAATCGATTCGTTGAAAGTCTCAGTTTTTTGCCCGTAAAGAATTAAAATTGATATTATCTTTTTTTCTAATTCGTACAACTCATCTATTGAATCGGGCTTAAATCTTTTGTTTTTGACGATTTCAAAGGATTTCAAATTTCTATTTCGAAAATTATTTTCCTTACTTTTTTCAATTTGAAATAAAGTTTTGAAAATTGAGTCTTCAGAGATTTTCATAATTTTTGAACAGGTTTGAACGTAGAGTTCCCTTTTAATTATGTCCTTAACAAGACTTATGCTTTTTACAATGTTATTTATTACTTCAGCTTTTCTTATAGGTTCATTTTCATACTCTATTGCTAAAAGAGATGCTTTGAAATTTATAAAGTCAAGACTATTACTTTTTATATAGCTTTTAATAAAATCTGAGGAATTATTTCTTGCTAAAGAGTCAGGATCTTCACCTTCTTGAAGTTGACAAACTCTTACGTTCATTCCATGATCTAATATTAAGTCTACTCCTTTTATAGCAGCGATTATTCCGGCTTGATCTCTATCAAAAATTATAGTGATGTTTTCAGTTAGTCTTTTTACAAGCATTATTTGGTATGAACTAAGAGCAGTTCCAGAAGAAGAAACCACATTTTTAATTCCTTTTTGGTGCAACTGAATTACATCTGTATAACCCTCTACTAAATAACAATTGTCCTCTTTAATTATAGATGACTTTGATTCAAACAAACCGTACAAAATTTTACTTTTGTGGTATACTTCAGTCTCAGGAGAATTTATATATTTAGCCACGTTACTTGAATTTGACATAATTCTAGCTCCATATCCAAGAACTCTACCTGATATACTTTTAATTGGGAACATTATTCTATTTTTGAAACGGTCAAAACACTCATCACCCTTTTTTATAATTAAACCGCTTTTCTCAAGATGTGTTGTTTTAAATCCTTTTTTTTGGGCTTGGTCGGTAAAACCCTTTCTTTCATTAAATGATATTCCTAGACCAAATTTTTTTATTGATTCTTCATTAAAACCACGACTATTTAAATAAGAAATACCTACTGATTTTCCTTTATTTGTTTTAGTTAGATTATTAATGTAAAATTCGTAAGAAAAATTTAAAACTATATAAATACTCTCTCTTAAATCAAATTTTATTTGCTCCTCGGGAGTATTTGTAAACTCCTCAATTTCAATATTATATTTTTTACCCAAATATCTTAATGCTTCAGGATAAGAAAATCCTTCATGTTCCATCAAAAAAGCGACCGCGTTACCACCTTTTCCACTGCTAAAATCTTTCCAAATTTGCTTGGCTGGAGATACCATAAAACTTGGTGTTTTTTCTTGTGAAAATGGACTTAGCCCTTTAAAATTACTACCAGCCTTTTTCAAACTTATAAAATCGCTAATTACCTCCTCAACTCTAGCAGCCTCGTAAATATTGTTAATTGAAGTTTTTGAAATCAATTGAATAAATTTTATCAAACATAGTAAAAAAAAGTGTTTTAATACTTTCGATCGATTACATAATCTAGCATAAATTCAAGAGATTTACGAAAATCGTTTTTCGGAAAATCTAGTATCATTTTAAGAGCTTTGGACTTATATTCTATCATAACTTTTTTTGCATACTCTACACCACCTTTTTCCTTCACAAATTTTATTAACTCCTTTACCCTAGCCTTATTTTTATTATGCTTTTTTATAGTATTCAAAATCCAATTTCTATCATTTAAACTCGCCTTGTTAATCACATGAATTAGAGGTAAAGTCATTTTTTTATCTTTAATATCAATTCCAATAGGTTTTCCGATTTTGTTTTCGCTATAATCAAATAAATCGTCTCTAATTTGAAATGTTATTCCAATTAGTTCCCCAAACAAATAAAGTTTGTCAACCATTTTTTTGTCTGCATTTACAGATTTTGCTCCAATTGCGCAACATATTGCCATAAGAGTTGCGGTTTTTTTTCTTATTATTTTTAAATATAAATCTTCATTTATATCAAAACTCCTTGCTTTTTGTGCTTGTAGCAATTCCCCTTCACTCATTTCTCTAACTGCAACAGATATAAATTCCAATAAATCAAAATCTTTATTTTCAATACAGATTAACATTCCTTTAGATAGAAGAAAATCGCCTACTAAAACCGCTATTTTATTTTTCCATAAAGCATTTATAGAAAAAAAACCCCTCCTAAAATTGGAATCATCTACAATATCATCGTGTACTAAAGTAGCAGTGTGAATTAATTCAACGACTGAGGCTCCCCTGTATGTACGATCATTAATCTCTCCTTCGTTAATTAACTTTGCCGTTAGAAAAATCAACATTGGTCTCATTTGTTTTCCCTTCCTATTAACTATGAAATGTGTTATTCTGTTAATCAGTGGTACCTTTGAAAACATAGACAAAGCAAATTTTTCTTCAAAAACTTCCATTTCACGATAAATTGGTTTTTTTATTTTCTCTACTGCCTTCATAAATTAAGTCCATTCAAATTAACTAGTTGACCACAAGCAGCATTAATATCTCTACCCCTTGAAATCCTTAAGGTATTGACAATGCCCCTATCTGTCAAATATTTCTGATATAGTTGAAGTTTTTCAACTCTCGATGGTCTAAATATTTTGTCTCCTATTGGATTGTATTCTATAAAATTTACTTTACAAGGTAGAACCTCACAAATTTTAGCCAAAGCTTTTACGTGCTTGATATCATCATTAATTCCATCAAAAATAATGTATTCATATAATATTTTTTTTTTGGTTACACCACACCAATATTTTAGTGACTCCATTAATTCTTCAAGAGGGAATTTTTTTGAAAATGGCATAATCTTCTCTCGAGTTTCTTGTAGGGCAGAATGAAGAGATACCGCTAGATTACAATTTAAATTTTCATTTGCTAGATTTTTTATACCCTTTGGTATTCCAGAAGTTGATATTGTAATCCTTTTTGCGGAAAAGTTAAGTCCGCCACTTAGTTTCATTTTGTTTATAGCTTTTACAACATTTTTATAATTCAGCAAAGGCTCCCCCATCCCCATAAAAACAATATTTGATACTTTCCTTTTAAAAAGTGCATTACTCTGCTTATTTAAATAAAATAGTTGGTCAAAAATTTCATAAAAAAATAAATTTCGTTTCCTTATTAATCTAGAAGTTGCGCAAAACTTACAATCTAGACTACAACCAACTTGTGACGATATACAGGCTGTTATCCTTTTTTTTGAAGGAATTAGTACTGCTTCAACAGAATTTTTATCATGAAGTTGAATTGAGTACTTCATAGTTCCATCTATACTTTTTTTAACTTCTATTTTAGCTGGTTTGTTTAAACAGAACTTTTCACCAAGAGACTTTCTTAAACTATCAGATAAATTTGACATTTGCGAGAAATTACTTACACCTTTCTTCCATAGCCAATCTGAAACTTGATCAACTCTATATTTACTTTGATTTTTTTCAATAAAAAAGTCTTTAAGTTGTTCTGGACTTAATAATCTTATATCATCTTTATTTTCCATCCAATTAGAGAATTAACATTGCATCTCCGTATGAATAAAATTTGTATTTTTCCTTAATAGCTTCATTGTATGCCTCTTTAATTAAATCGCTACCAGCAAAAGCAGAAACCATCATTAATAATGTTGACTTTGGAGTGTGAAAATTAGTAACCATTGAGTTTGCAATCGAAAAATCATAAGGAGGAAAAATAAATTTATGGGTCCATCCTCTATATGTATTTAAGGTATTTATCGAAGAAACAGAACTTTCCAAGCCTCTCATCACGGTAGTACCAACGGCACAAATCCTCTTCTTTTTTCGAATTGATTGATTAACAATATCTACTGCCTGTTGACCAATAATTAACTCTTCTGAATCCATTTTATGCTTAGATAGATCTTCTACCTCAACTGGATTGAATGTTCCCAGTCCAACATGGAGAGTAATTTCAGCAATATTTACGCCTTTAATTTCCATTTTTTTAAGTAAGTGTTTTGAAAAATGAAGACCAGCAGTTGGAGCAGCTACTGCCCCTTCATTCTTTGCATATATGGTTTGATACCTTTCCTTATCTTCAGGTACAGGTTCTCTTTTAATATATTTAGGTAGTGGCGTCTCCCCAAGTCCGTTAAGTTTCAATCGAAATTGCTCGTATGTTCCGTCAAATAAAAATCTTAGAGTTCTACCTCTTGATGTAGTATTATCAATAACTTCAGCAACAAGGTTGTCGTCTTCTCCAAAGTAAAGTTTATTACCAATTCTTATTTTTCGAGCTGGATCAACTAAAACATCCCATAATCTTTGATCCTTGTTAAGCTCGCGTAACAAAAATACCTCAATTCTAGCACCTGTCTTTTCTTTGTTTCCATATAACCTTGCTGGAAAAACTTTTGTATTATTTAAAATTAAAACATCATCTTCTTCAAAATAATTGATCAAATCTTTAAACTGATTATGATTAATTGTCTGGTCTTTTCTATTAATTACCATTAATCTTGATTCATCCCTATTTTCTGAAGGGAACTCAGCAAGAAGCTTCTTGGGTAAATCGTAATTAAAATCTGATAATTTCATTTAATTTGTTTTTTGGCAAATATACATTTTGAAACATCAGCTTGTCAAGGTATTTTAGTTATATTTTTTAAATTGTCTTGATTACAAATCCAGCAGTCTCAAGGTCATCCCAAAACTCGGGATATGATTTTACCACTACATTGGGATTTTGAATAAAGAGTGGAATCTTTAATGCTAAAGGAGCAAAAGACATTGCCATTCTGTGATCTTGATATGTATTTATTTTAATGTTTTTTTTTAATTTCTTTGAACCATAAAGTATTAAATTGTTTTTTGTAACATTTAAGGTTGCTCCAAGTTTTGTCAACTCATTTTTCAATGCGACTAGTCTATTTGTTTCTTTGATATTTAAAGTTTGTAATCCATTTAAGGAGCATTTAATTCCTAGCCCAAAACAAGTAACAGCTATAGTTTGTGCAAGGTCAGGACTATTAATTAAATTAAGACTTAATTTTTTGGGGAGCACAAAATCTCTGGTTTTAGATAAAATAATTTTATTTTCTTTAAACTTTGTCGTAACACCAAGAACTCGGAATATTTTAATCAAAATTGAGTCCCCTTGAATACTATTTTTGTAGAGATTGTTAAGTTTGATCTCAGCTTTTTCAGAGAGAGCGACAACACTATACCAGTAAGAAGCGGAACTCCAATCTGACTCAACCATAATTTTTTTTTCTTCAATTTTATCTGAGTTTTCAACTTTAATTATATTTTTTCTGAAGCTTGTTTTAATTCCTAAATTATTCAGTAAAGACAATGTCATTTGTATGTATGGTTTAGAAATTAATTCTCCTTTTAACTCCATGACTAATCCTCCAGCTAGTTTTGGTGAAATCAACAAGATGGATGAAATAAATTGACTGCTAATGTTAGAAGAAATTTTTACATTTTTGAAATTTAGTTTTTTCCCCTTAATTTTTATTGGTGGAAAACCATCTTTCTCGAGATAAACAATTTCAGCACCAACTAATCTCAAACAATCAATTAAGGGATGAATCGGTCTCTCATGCATTCTTTTTGAACCCTTTAAAATAACTTCTTGGTTTTCTAATATTGAGTAATAAGAGATAAGAAAACGCATTGCTGTGCCAGCATGACCAATGTTTTTTATTTTTGAAGAAGAATTCAGAGCCCTCTCTAAGAGGACTGAGTCCTGAGATTCAGACTTATTTTTAATTTTTAGTAACGGATAAATACTCTTCAAAATTAGTAACCTATTTGTTATACTTTTTGAACCGGTTAATGACAAACACGCTTTTACAATTTTATTTGGATGTGAAACTGAGATCATACATTTCAAAATAATTTTTTGTTTTGTTTGTGCCTCACCGAATCTCTTACTGACTTTTTAATTAATTTTTTATCAAATTCAGATTGCAAATCAATATTGGTTTGATTGGCTATGCAAAAAACTACAAACAGCACATCTGATAACTCTTCAGATAAATTTAGAGACTGATCTCCTTTTCTTGTACTTTGCTCACCATATTTCCGACTTATTATTCTTGCAACTTCGCCAACCTCTTCAGTTAAAATTGCCATATTTGTCATAACATCAAAATATCTAACCCCGTATTTTTTTATCCAATCATCAACCTTTTTTTGTGATTTTTTAATATCCATTTTAATTTTAAAGCTTAAATATATTTCTTTTTATAAACTTAATAAACACGAAGAAATCAATTTGTTTTTTAAATTAAATTACTCAGGGTTTCTATTACGGACAAAAAATGTGATCTACGCTTGCTATTTTTTACTGATTTTTCAAAAATTTCATTATTCAATATGATTGAAAAACAACCAGAATATTTTTTCGATATTTCATTAAAATTTTGAATTTTATCAATCACTTTATTAAGATTTGTGCTTTCTATCAATCTTTGGTGAGCACAAAATGGCGTTACATTAAGACTAGTTTTAGTTTCGCTTGAAAGGTCATAAAAGAAGAAAGACATACAAGTGCTAGCTCGATAACCAAATGCATCTATATATCCCATGGAAAAGTCTTTAGCTTCGTCCATAGATATAAGATTTTTATAATCCTCGCTTATCTTATTTAGACCATCCTTAAGTAAAATTCCATTAATTTTTGTGTGAACTAAATTAGAAATGTTGGAGTTTTCTAATTCAAAAGTTTCGAGCTTTTTAATCGCATTATTAGAAGGTAAAAGGCCTATTTTAAAAATATCAAAAAAATCCTTAATGTAAGTTTTGAAATATTCATTTGTTTTTGGAGTCTCATTATTAAAAAATGAATTAGAAGAAAAAGGGAAAAAAAATAGAACTTTAATTTTTAATGATATTAACAGATTTTTTATGTGATTGTCTATCTCCCATGGGTCAGGTATGATTTTTAAAAAAACAAAAAAATGTTCAATAACTTCCCATAAATTTAAGTTTATCAAATTTTTAAACCAAATCATATAGGACTCGAATGGATACTTATTGGTGTATTTATAAGTATGTTGTGAACTAATTATGATTGATGCTTTCTCGTTATTTGAATCAATTTTACATTTTAAATTTATTGTATTTTTCAAAATAGACACAAGTTTTTCTATCCAAATATCAATTATAGGTGTTTCTAAAAAGTTTTCTTTATAGGCAAAACTTTCTTGATAGCTAAAATGACTAAGATTATCGCTTGAGTGAGGCATGTATTCTTCATACCTTGATAACAAGAAGAAAATAGCAGAAAAAATATCAAAAGGTATCGCAGATTTTTTACCAACTTTAAAGAAGCATTTTATATTTTCCCATTCAAAAGTTTTAATTATGAGATTATTCAGTCCCGTTTCTTCAAGTAATCCATATGATTGGAAAAATAACTCATTAGAAACTGGGGCACTTGCATAGCTAAATTTGTACCCTCTATAATCAATAAATTCTGGCTTTGAATTTGTAATATAGAATTTTTGATGTAAGGTTAATTTTAAAATATGATCAAAAACATATTCTATTCTAGGTGAAGTTTTTGTGCAGTAAATTAAAATCATACTTAATTGGTTAGAAATTATTTTTTAAAAAAGTCTGGCTTAATTCAAAATCAGGATTTAAATCCAGAGACAATTTTAAAAACCTAAAAGATTCCTCACGATTACCATTCAAAAAAGTTAGTTTAGATTTTAAAAAATAAATCCATTCCAATGAATAAAGGTTTTTTTTAAAGTTAGGGCTGTCCAAATAAAAATTTAAAGCACATAAACCTGAATCAACTTCTTTCCCAAAAAAAGAAGTTATCTGAGAAATTTTAATTGGAAAATTATTTGATTGCTTTGAATAAAATTTTATTAATTCCTCACTTTTACAAATGTAAAGTCTTGACAATTCTTGAAAAAAAGCATTAAGATAAAATTTCGACATTTTATTGTTTTCATTTTTAAAATAAATTGTGGCCAAAGACAAAAAGCCATTTATTTTACTTATTTGAGTTAGTTTTTCAGCAAGTCTAGAGGCTTTCTTTTTGTCACCACCAAGAATTTTAGGCAAGCTATAAAGTACATCAATATAAGCTTCTAGAGTTGGGACATGAGTCGGATCTAAATCCAAGGCTTTAGAAAAACATTCAAGCATTTCATTTAAGTAAGTAATTGAAAAGAAATTCTTTTTTTTGAAAGCAAGGATTCCGTATGTTCCTCCTAGTTGGTAAAGTAAATCTGGACTTTCACCCTCAATTTCAATCCGGCGATTAAGTAGTAATATAAGTTTTTTTAAGTCTCTGAATTTTGAAGCTACCAAAATCTCTTCTTTGATCATTGCTATTTCGGATAATTCGTCATTTTTAAATTTTAGCACTTCTTGTTCAAAAATTTCATTATTGCTATCAGATGTGATATTTATAAAATTTAGATTTTCAAAAGGATGCTCTTTTTGACTGTACAAGTTTAAAAAAATTAGAAAAAAGAGTAAATAATTATTCAATCTGATTAGAATTTAAAGCATCCCATAATTCATCTTTAAGTGAATTTAATCCCAAGTTGATTACTGAAGACAAAACTAAAACAGAAATTGACTTAAAATCTTTTTTTACTTTGTCTAAAAAAAGGTCTCTTTTTGATGCTTCAATAAGGTCAATCTTTGATATTGCAACAATAAACTTTTTGTCCAATAACTCTGGATTAAATTTTAACATTTCTTCTCTAAGAATTAAAAATCTCTTATGAATATCATGCTCTGCAGAGATCAAAAAAAGCAGAATTGAGTTTCTTTCTACATGCCTTAAAAAATAGTGCCCCAAGCCTTTTCCGGAGGATGCTCCTTTAATAATTCCTGGTATATCTGCAACAACAAATGTTTTAAAATCTTTATAACCAACAATACCTAAGTTTGGTTTTAATGTAGTAAACTCATAGTTACCAATCTTTGGTTTTGCTGATGTAATTGAAGCAAGTAGGGTTGATTTTCCTGCATTTGGAAAACCAACTAATCCAACATCAGCAAATATTTTTAATTCTAAAGTTATTATTGCTTCCTCACCTGATATTCCTTTTTGAGAATATCGTGGAGTTCTATTGGTAGCAGACTTAAAATAACAATTACCTCTTCCTCCAAGTCCCCCTCGAAGCAAAATAATTTTTTTATTATTCTCAGTGATTTCAGCTAAAAGCTGTTTCGATTTTTTTTCTATAATTGTCGTTCCTAGTGGAACTTTAATTACGACATCCTCTCCCTTCTTACCAGTTCTTTTATTTCTTCCTCCATCTCCACCATGTCCAGCTTTGAAATGTTTTTTGAACTTAAATGAGTATAAAGTCCAAATGTTTGCGTCTCCTTCAAAAACAATATCTCCGCCTTTTCCTCCATCTCCACCATCTGGGCCTCCTTTAGCTACAAATTTTTCTCTTCTTAAATGGGAAGAACCTTTCCCACCGCTACCAGACCTGACATTTAAACTCACATAATCGACGAAATTATCTTCGGTCATGTTAACTATTTTCAATTATTGAAATAAGTCTCTCAGAAATGACTTTAATATCTCCAACTCCATTAATCGCAAATAATTTATTTTGTTTTGAATAAAATTCCTTTAATGGCAAAGTCTTTTCATTGTACTCTTGAAATCTATTCAAAATTTTCACTTTGTTAATATCATCACTTCTTCCACTAGTTTCACCCCTTTTTAAAAGCCTATGAAGTAAAATTTCGTCATCTGCCTCAAGAGCGATGGTGAAACTTATTTGCATTGATAATGACTTTAAAAAATCATCTAATTTTTTTGCTTGATTAATTGTTCTGGGAAAACCATCGAAAATAAAACCGTTTGTATTATTGTGTTTTTTTACCTCATTTTCTAAGATATCTATAGTTAATTTGTCTGGAACTAAGTCTCCATCCTCTATGATCGAAGTCACTTTTAATCCCATCTCGGTTTTATTTGATATATGATGTCTAAACAAATCTCCAGTGGAAATATGGATCAAATTATATTTGGATTTTAAAAATTCTGCTTGAGTTCCTTTGCCTGCGCCTGGCTTACCAAAAATAACAATGTTAATCATTCATCCATTCTTTAATATTATAAATATACCCAAAATTGAACTTAGTTTTTGTTAAATGATAAGTC
>TARA_B100000963_G_scaffold138775_1_pt1 | contig 22795 bp, 23 predicted proteins | sample TARA_B100000963 | Tara Oceans TARA_B100000963 (sample SAMEA2622097) | marine metagenome | biome: marine biome (ENVO:00000447); feature: surface water layer (ENVO:00002042); material: "saline water (ENVO:00002010), including plankton (ENVO:xxxxxxxx)" | depth 5 m | reverse complement strand
ACGGGGTAGCTCCGCCGGGAAAAGACGGTCTAAATTGATCGCTTACAAGATAACCAACAGAAACAGCCTGATCGTTAGCAAAAGAAAAGTTGGAAAAAGAAAACAGAAAAATAAAAAGAAAATAAGGTTTAAGCATGATATTCACTCCTTTGAAATCAACAAAGCAAATAGTTAGCCAATCGTAACTCATTGATATTTTGAGTTTGTTAAGGGAGAGGAAAAGGGAATGATGTTAAGATTTTATCTGCTAAGGAAAAAATTACACATCAAAATCAGTAGTATTGGTCACTTAAGTTATTAAGAATAATCTCCGGTGATTTAATTTGGTACTGCTGATGAAGTCGTTTAATTAATGCCTGGTGTGAAACAAGGAAGGTATTAAATTCTGCCAGCAACTCGGTATGGTTGATTGTTGCTAACATAAAAGCCACACCATCGTGAGGTAACTTTGGGTCCAGTGTAAACTTGCCAAGAGTGGGTTGTTGAGAAGCGATATGCTGGGTGACATGGTATTCGAGATTGGCTGCATCGGCCTTGTTCTTAGCGATCAGTTCCAGCGCATTAAGGGTATCGTTAACCTGGATAAGGTGCGTAAGCTGGTTATCCACTCTTTCCTGCCAGTTAACCGGTGTAAAGCCCAACGGCATTGCCAGTCGGCGAATTTCGTTAATTCCGGCACCCACTTTCTCGGGGCGTAGAATCGTCCCTCCCAGCGCCTTTGTTACTGGCCGACTAAAGGTTTTCAGGGTATTACTGATAATCGGGTTATACCACTTGGGGTTATCCGGGTAGATAAAATCTACACTTCCTTTAGCCAGCTCTTTTTGGAGTCGCAGAACTGGCATAGAAATATAAACAAACTCATGGTTGGTAGTAGCTCTAAACGCTTCGAAAATCGCCCAGGCAAGGCCCTTATCATTATCTGAGGTGAAATCGTAATGAGGATAATAATGAAAATTCTGCGTACCGATAACCACTGTGTCGGCGCGGCTATAGCTTCCTGCGACGATAAAAAATACTATTGCCAGGCGGCTTACAATAGAAGCGATAACCTTAAAGCTGTTCATAATAAAGTTTACTTCCAAACATCAATAACACTAGATTACGGTAAAGTTTGTGTATTTTATATACGTTTTCGTCGATACATACGTATTTTCTTATGTGAATTGCAAACTATCACTAATGAAAGTCCCTGGAATGCATCAGTAACTTCTCAAATTTGTCACTGTGATCGATAAGTTTACCGGCAATGATATGGGTTACGCCTTCTTCTGATCGTTCTAGTATTCCCCTGACTTCCAGGATCTTACTGCTGATGAAGGCCTTTTTCTGTAACCTTGCGGTACTCTGCCAAACCACCACATTCAGATTACCGGTATAATCCTCAAGCGTCATAAAAGTTACGCCGCCCGCGGTGCCAGGCGCTTGTCGGCCCACTACGCAGCCTACTACTCGTATGGGAGACTTATGGGCTCTGTTTAGGACCTCATTGGCCAGTGTCAGGTGGGGAAGGGGATGTTGTTCTAAGAGTAGCTTTACCGGATGCTGCGACAAAGAAAGATTAAGCGACGCGTAATCTTCAATCAGGTCTTCAACCGCCGTTGGCGCCAACATCTGTGACGTGCTTTCACTCTGGTCTTTTAATAAAGGCAGTGTCAACTGCGAGTCCATCAGCTGCCAGCGGGTATTAAAGCGGTCTTTAGCCAGCGTTTTTAAAGCGTTTGCACTGGCCAGTGCAGACAGTTCACTTCGACTAAGGCCAAGGGATTTAATCTCAGTCAGGCTGGCAAAACCTTTATCAGGGCGTTGTGATATCAGTGTATTCATGGCTTTGTCTGATAAGCCGTTCACTTGTCTCAGGCCGAGTCTGAAGTGGTGGTTATCAATAACGGTATGATCAATACAGCTTTCATTAATATCAACCGGCAACGCATAAACCTGATGCCGGGCAGCATCCTGGATAAGTTGCGCCGGTGAGTAAAAGCCCATTGGCCAGCTGTTAAGCAAACCAACATAAAACTCCACCGGATAATAATATTTAAGCCAGGCTGAGGCGTAAGCCAGTACTGCAAAAGAAGCAGAGTGAGACTCAGGAAAACCGTATTCGCCAAAGCCACAAATTTGCTCAAAGAGCTGTTCGGCAAATTGCGGCTTATAGCCTCTCTGTGTCATGCCGTCGATCAGTTTGCTTCTGAACTGGCGAAGCTTGCCGTTTTTCTTCCAACTGGCCATGGCTCTTCTTAGCTGATCCGCTTCGCCGCCGGTAAATCCTGCCGCAACCATGGCCAACTGGATCACCTGCTCCTGAAAAATAGGCACCCCCATAGTTCGGCTCAGTACCGATTTCACTTCATTAGAAGGGTAGCTGACTGGCTCTTTACCGTGCCTTCTTAATAAATAAGGATGCACCATGTCACCTTGAATCGGGCCGGGCCTGACAATCGCTATCTGCACCACCAGGTCATAGTAAGAAACGGGTTTTAATCGGGGCAGCATGGACATTTGTGCACGTGATTCAATCTGAAATACACCCACGGTATCGGCCTTGCAGATGGCATTAAATACCTGCTGATCACTACCATGGGCAGAGATAAAGGGAATGGATAAATCCTGCTGATAACGGGCTTTGATCAATGAAAAGGCTTTACGTATTGCAGTGAGCATGCCCAGCGCCAGCACATCCACCTTTAACAGCCCCAAAGACTCCAGATCGTCCTTATCCCACTGAATTACACTGCGCTCTGCCATGGCGGCATTTTCAACCGGTACCAGCTCGTATAGCGGACCAGCAGAAATGACAAAGCCGCCTACATGCTGAGACAAATGCCGGGGAAAGCCAATGATATCTTCCGTTATGCTAATTAGCTGCTTAACGGTACGGCCGTCCTGATCGATGCCCAGTTCCTGCAACTGGCTTTGCCAGCCAAGGGTTCTATCGCGAAGGTTAAACTGCTTCAGCCAATAACCAAGTAGTGATTCTGGCAGCCCTAATGCCTTGCCAACTTCCCGAAACGCACTTTTAAATCGGAAAGTCGAAACACTGGCCGCCAGCGCGGTTCGCTCACGGCCATACTTGGCGTAAATATACTGGATAACTTCTTCACGACGTTCATGTTCAAAGTCCACGTCAATATCCGGCGGCTCGTTACGCTCTTTGGAAATAAAGCGCTCGAACAACACGTTAATCTGGCGCGGATCCACGGCGGTAATTTCAAGGCAATAACAAACAATGGAGTTCGCCGCAGAGCCCCGGCCCTGATACAAAATCCCCCGGCTTTTGGCAAATTGAACAATGTCGTAAATGGTCAGAAAGAAGTATTCAAATTGCTCTGAATGGATAAGCGCCAGCTCTTTTTCAATCGTCTCTCTGATAGCCTCAGGAACACCTTGTTTAAAGCGTTTCTTAATCCCTGTTTCAACGCAGTGGCGAAGATAGCTGGTTGCTGTATAGCCGTTGGGTACAAGCTCGCTGGGGTACTGATACTTAAGCTCATCCAGATTAAACTGACAAAGGCTGGCAATGCTCACACTCTCGCTTAACCATGCCTTAGGATATAAGCGGGTGAGCTTGGTAAGCGTTTTAAGACTGCGCTCCTGATTAGGTAATCCATCGCGGCCTAAATCGGCCACCGTACTGCGTGTGCGTATGGCATGCAAAACATGTTGGGTATGCTGGCGGTCGGGGTGATGAAACAATGCCTGGTTGGTGGCCACCAGAGGGAAACAATACTCTTCACTCAGCGACATTGCCGTGGCGAAATGAGTGTTATCATTGCCGTTTAATAAACGCGATACACCAATCCAGCAGCGCTCACTGAAAAACTTAGCGAAAAATTCTGCCCATTGCCTGTCATAGTCGTTATATGCCGGTAACCAGATTGCCAGGCACGACTTAACAGATTTGAGATCCCATTCTGATAAAGCGTAATGCCCTTTTTCACTACGCCGTCGTGCATTGGTAATAATACGGCAGAGCTCGGCATACGCGGTTTTATCCGGGCACAATAAGCACACTCTCAAATCCGGCGCCAACCGAAACACGCTGCCAACAATCAGTTTTATGGGTAAGCCATTCGCCTTGATTTCTGCGTGGGCTCTGACCACCCCGGCTACCGAACATTCATCGCTAATGGTAATGGCTTCATAGCCCAGAAAGGCGGCAGTATTAACCAGCTCTTCGGGATGAGAGGCCCCTTCTAAAAATGAGAAGTTACTCTGGCAAACCAGTTCAGCAAACATAATCAGCCAAAGTACCCGTGTACATACCAGTGCTGTTGATCATCCCGATACACCCACAGGCGCTGGCCTTTGCCGGTTACGGCTAAAAAATAGTCCCGCTTTACCGGGTGATCATCCCACCAGCCAGTGTGAATCCGCTCCGGCCCGTAAAGAATTTGCGTCTGCTCGGTTAGCGGCTGAGGCTGAACCATCAGCCAGGCCGGTTGCTGGCCGTTAGCTTCTGAGTTGAACGGTGCATTATGAAGTACGCTAGCTTGCTGAACGGCGTAATCCTGGCGGTGCTCATTAACCTGTTCAACTGTTTTCACGCTATCGTTGCCGAGCCTGGCCAGCAGTTTGCCCAACAGCATGTTCTCCGCATGTCTTGAGTAGGTGCTTTGCAGTAACGACAGGTTTTCCGGATCAAACTCAACCAGTTGGTCACATATAAGGGTTAGCGAGGAGACCGGAGAGTCGAGCTTAAGTTGCTCAAGCTTTAGGTCGATGAGCAGTTGCCATTCACTTAAATGATGATGAGCGGTACCGGCGTTAACCACAAACACCAGGTTATCGTGCTCCCGTTGCTGTAGTTCAAACTGCAGAGTGTCGGTGGCCAGGTTACGCTTTTGCAGGTATGCACAATTATTGGCCAGTACGACAGCAATATAGCGGCTTAATCCCGGTGCAGACTCCACCGCATAAGGTAATTCAAGGTACTGGCTGAATAGCTTTCGAGGGTGAAATAAACTGTAAGGCGGCTGCTTTACGCCCTTTATAGCCAGCAGATAAGTAATGATCTGGTTATTAAAGCGTTTACCAATTTCTTCCAGCGGTAACGCAATAAGTTGCCCCAACGTGCGAATACCAATTCGGTTTAACTGCTCGATTTCTCTGGCGGGGAGTTCAGTGGCCTGTAGCGAGCAGTTTTTAAGATGGTTACTGGCCGGGTCAGGGTTTTTCTCTACCCGGTTAACGCAACTGCGGGCCAGCACCCGGGCTATTTCGATGGTGGCGCCAGAGCCAAACTGAAAGTGCACGCGCTGTGCGGTTAACGTTCGTTCACATAACGCCATAAAATTATCCAGTCCCTGATAATAACGCACCAGCGGACTCAAATTAATGGCGATACCATTGCTGGCAACACAGACGATATCAGAGGCAATTGCATAAAGAGTGGTAGCCAGCTGCTCCAGCTGACTGCTTTCGCTATTGGAGGAATATTCAATAATCCCGGTTTGCGCATAGATAGCGGTTACTTCTGCTAAGCCCATGCCTGGCTTAATGCCAGCACTGATGGCCGCTGCCGATAACTGACAGACGGTATTGTCAGTTCCGTCAATCACTACCGTTGGCCCGGTTTGCTCAGGATGAAGCTGCTCAAATAGATCGAGCTGCAAGCGTGGAAAATGCAGATAGAGCCAGTGCATTAAACTAACTGACTTCGTGAATAGCAGTTGCAGTGCTGTTACTGTACTGCCTGAACGCGTTAACAATGGCACTGTTAGAAGCCGGAAGCGGATGTTCAATGGCAATATGCTGTTGCGGCCAGGCACCGCTGACCCGGTGTAAATGAACAAACCATTGCCGCGCATCGCAGCTTAGCTCCATATCAATGTTTACCGGCAACGCGCCCGGAATCCTGTTACCGGGATGAACCAGTACTACCAGGCAGTCGTATTGCCTCGCCAGTACCTGCAGTCGTCGGGCAGCCTTCGGTTCTATCTGAGCAAGGTACATCACTACACAACAACAGGCCTGACTACGAATTGCCTGTTCACAGGCCCACAGGGCATCCGCTTCGTTAGGGGTGTTGATTACCCAGGATTGTTGCTGGTAAGGCGTTTGAGACAGCCAGTTTGGGTTTAAGTACATCCGGTTGGGCAACCAGATGATGCGCTTTTGCGCACCGGCTTTTTGCAACAGTACATTATTCAGCAGTTGCAGTTCGCCTTGCCCGGCAAGTGCTCTGATACTTAGCACGCCAGCCGCAGGCACACCGCCTGCACAGGCTTTATCCAGACTAGCCTGGCCGAAAGGCAGCCGCACTTCGTTACCATCGGCGCTGTGACGATGGTCCCGACCCCTAAAAACCAGGGGATGTTTAACAAGCGAACTGATAGATGCTGACATAATAAAAATACTGTTTATTTATACAGTATTTTAGTCAAAAAAAACGCCTCTGCAAGAGGCGCGTGGGGTTTGTTTAATTATTCCGCTTTACTGCTTTCGGTTTTGGTTGGTGGAAAGCTAAGGCCGCGGCAGGCGATAATAAAGCCATCGAGGGTATTTTTACTCCAGGCCATGCGAATATCACTGGGTTGTACCTTAATCACTTCACGAATTTGCTCCAGGGTTACTTCCCCATCCTGTAAAGCGGCATTGAGGGCTTCTTCAACCGACATGCCTTTTTCCATGCAATACACCGCCACTGCACTGATTTTCTCAAACATCGGTTGCAGTGTTTCATAGTGTTTAGCGTTCACTAAACCACGTTTGTGTGAGGCGTCGAGACGTTCGGCCAGAAAGCTCTGAATTTGTTGGGCGAGCACCACCATGCTGCCGTTAGCATCGCTCATCCGTCTTGAAGTGGCTTTCAGGCTGTTCTGGCACAGTTGCAGTTGCTTTTGTAGGTTCTGAACTTTCAGACCAAAATAAATCAATAACAGAACCAGCGCAGCAAAGCTTGCAAATATCAGCATGTCAGAATAATCCTTGTGTCAGTACAGGCTCGCAGGGTTAATCTTTCTTTGGGGTATAAATAGGACCGGGAAACGCCGTTACCTTATCCGATAACTCGGTGATTTTGGCACTACCTTGTTTTTTTACCTGGTCGATTCTAAGCACATTATGCATTGGAATAAAAGTGCTGGTGACATCGGCAAACTCGGTTTTGAGTTTTTCATGGGAGGGATCCACCACAATGTGACTGTGGTTATCCCAGACAAAATCGCCAATTTCTACAAACCCAAATAATCCGCCCTGGGAGACCTCCCGCACATATAGCTCATAATGTTCACCATTACTCACAAACTGTACCCGGTAGAGCATTTTATTGTCGGCCATTTATGTTCTCTTTATTACTGCTGAAAAAGGTATAAAACTAACGCCGATTATAAGGGGAGATGGGTGGCCGCTCCAAGAGGAGAAAGCACAAATGTTATTGCGAAATGGGCTGCAGAAGGGCGCGGGTGGCGATATGTAACTCTTCTTTACTTTCCGCCAGAATGCTGTTGATGGCAAATCCCTGCACGAAACTGGTGAGTTGTAAGGCTACCGCCTCAACGTTGATATGAGTATGAACGGTTTGCTGGCGCTGGGCTTGCTCCAGGCAGCCGATAAACGCCAGCTGCAGTTTGTCGAGATAGTGACGGCCCAGTGAGCGGATATGATCATCTTCGCTGCCTAACTCGGTTACCATGTTAATCAGCAGGCAGCCGCGGCCATAAATATGTTCAATGTAAGCAGCAAAGAATCGTTCAATAGAAGCCAGCCCCTGATGATCCTCGAGGTGCGCAATAATGGGCGATAGTTTGTGAGTATCGTAATACTCGAGGGCGGCATAAAGAAACTTTAGCTTGCTGCCAAACTCCAGATAAAACCCTCTGCGATTAAACTCAGTACGGGCGATAATTTCATCCATTACGGCGCCGTTGTAACTGTGTTCAATAAAGATATCTTCTGCTTCGCAGAGAATATCATCCAGGTTGTAAAGCGATGTGCGAGGCATAATAAAGTCAGCGTTTTAATCTAAGTTAACTGTAGTTTGCCTCGCATGGAATGCAAATAAATGGTTGCTCTCAGTCTGCATTTGTCAGCGTATGTTAAATGAAAAAAGACTGCTTAAAGCAGGCCCAGTGTTCATTGAAATACTCGGTAGGTTTGCGCTGAAAACCACTGCGGATAAACTGGTTGATGCGGCCGTCGGTAAAACAGATAAGCGTGTTTGCTATGAGGCCTTCATCGGCGGCAAGCTCTTTACCTTCACGCAATCTGCGCTCCCGTAAAACCTGCTTTAACTGAGTTTCCAGACGTTCGAACAGTTTGGCAATGCGTAGACGCAAACGTTCTTGCTCACCCATCAGTGCATCACCGTTCAGGATACGGGTAATGCCGGGGTTCTTTTCGGCAAAACCAAGAATAAGGTGCAGAATGAGCTGACAACGGGCTGCTGCGTCTTTCTCTTCATTGATAATTTTATTGATGCGCGAAAACAGGGTTTCCTCAATAAACTCAATTAAGCCTTCAAACATCCGGGCTTTGCTGGGAAAGTGACGATACAGCGCGGCTTCAGATACGCCTACTTTTTCAGCAAGCTTGGCCGTGGTTATACGCTGACCGGGGCTGGTTTCCAGCATTCCGGCGAGCGCCTGTAGAATTTGCGCTCTACGGTTAGTTCGTTTTGCAGCAGGCATAATAAAAGTGCTTCCTCCACCATATTATTGAGTGACAACAGTTTCCACTTTATTGTGAATTATAATGACAGTGTGTCGTTTTTTTCTTGATATCGTTCAATGACTACGTTCAACAACGCCAGCGCGAGTTCAGTTTTGGGCTGGGCGGGTAAATCACAGCGCCCATCCGGCCAGAACACCTGTAACGCATTGGCGTCACTGTTAAACCCTAAACCGGCAACCGTAATGTCATTTGCCGCAATCATATCGAGTTTCTTATCGGCCAGTTTCCGTTTTGCATAAGCTTCAACATCCTGGCTCTCTGCAGCAAAACCAACGCAATATGGTGGCTTAGGCAAGCCCGCTACTGTTTTAAGGATATCAGGGTTTTTTACAAAAGTAAGTGTTAACTCATCGGCATTTTTCTTGATCTTATTATCCGCGACATTTTCTGCCCGGTAATCGGCAACCGCCGCCGTTGCGATAAAAATATCCTGACTGTTAACCTTGGCCATTACGGCTTCGAGCATCTGCCCGGCACTCTCTACATTAATTCGCGTTACCCCGTCTGGCGTGGGTAACGCAACCGGGCCGGCTACCAGAGTTACCTCGGCGCCAAGGTTTCGGGCCTGTTCGGCAATGGCAAAACCCATTTTGCCTGAGCTGTGGTTAGACAGAAAACGCACCGGGTCCAGGCTTTCCCGGGTTGGGCCCGCGGTAATCAACAAGCGCTTGCCCTGTAACGGCAGCGGCTTGTTGATTAATGTCGTTAAACACTCAACGATTTTTTCTGGTTCGAGCATCCGGCCAGGGCCAATATCACCACAGGCCTGGGCGCCGTCAGCCGGGCCGAGAATGTGCGCCTCGAAACTACGTAATAATCGCAGGTTGTGCTGTGTCGGTTTAGCTTTCCACATTTGTTGATTCATGGCAGGAGCAATACACACGGTAGCCGAGGTGGCCAGATACACCGTGGTCAGTAAGTCATCGGCAATGCCATGGGCAAGTTTAGCCATGGTGTTGGCGGTAGCCGGCGCTATAAGCAGAATGTCTGCCCATTTAGCCAGCTCAATATGGCCCATCGCGGCTTCTGCGCTGGGGTCCAGCAAATCAGTGCTCACCGGAAAACCAGACACTGCCTGCAGCGACAACTCGCTGACAAAGTGCCCGCCGGACTGATTAAGGATCACGCGAACCTGCGCGCCCTGAGCCGTTAATTTACGCACTAAATCCGGGGTTTTATAAGCCGCTATACCGCCGCTAATCCCCAGTACTATTTTTTTACCTTGTAACGTCATGTGACTATGTCCGACCAGCTAAACAGGGAAAGATTAGCATGCGCCGCACCAGGTGTGTAGCGAAAACCCGGCTCAGGTGCAGTAGTTAGCCGGCTACTTTTCTCTTAGTCTGTTGAGGTTATCAACGTTACCTTACCGAGAGATGTTATGACGCTGACCTTACATCACTGGCCCCTACAGGAACGGCCCCGCGAAAGACTGCTCAAGCACGGGCCACAGCAGCTATCCGACACGGAACTGCTGGCGATTATTCTGCGCAGTGGCACCCGCGGATTTACCGTGCTGGAACTGGCGGGTACCTTACTGACCCATTTTAGCAGTTTGCGCGGGGTGATCTCTGCCTCCAGTCACGAACTTTGTGCTGTGCCGGGCATTGGCAAAGCCCGCTATTGTGAATTGCAGGCGGCTATGGAAATCTGCCGCCGCCAACTGGCTGAGCCATTATATAAACGCTCGGTATTTCATTGCGCCGAAGATGCTAAATTTTACCTGCGGGCTGAGCTGCGCGACTTAAAACAGGAAGTGTTTGGCGTGTTGATGCTCGACAGCCAGCACCAGCTGATTATGTTCAGAAAGCTGTTTTCCGGTACTATTAATGCGGCGGCTGTTTATCCCCGGGAAATTGTCAGGCAGGTAATTGCCGACCACGCTGCAGCGATTATTCTGGTGCATAATCACCCTTCAGGTAATCCCACTCCCAGCGAGGCGGATATTCGCTTAACCCGGGATATTAAACACGCCATGGCGCTGGTGGATGTTGAGGTGCTCGACCACTTTATTGTGGCCGATAATCAGGTGTGTTCTCTGGCCCAACAGGGCTTAATGTGATCAACTGAGCCACCGGTGTGGTATAAAGGTTGGAAAATTTATACTTTAGTTTGTTTTTTTATACCGGTATATTTTATCTTAAGTTGTACTTTTTTACGCCAACCCTAGTGATCTGCCGGTAAAAATGCTTTAGTATGGTCACTTGGCGGATATCCCATAGAAAGGACTAAACATGAAAAAATCATTGCTTATTACGCTGATCACTGCCGCTATGGCAATGTCTGCGAATGCACAACAAGAGGGCGGTGCAGCAGGTGCTGGTGGCGCTGGTGCTGGCTTAGGTGGCTTAGGTGCTGCTGGTATTGCTGGTGGTGTAATCGCCGCTGCAGTAGTTGGCTCAGTTATCGCTAGTAACGATACTAATACTACCCCTGATGGCCCAGGCCCAGTTGATCCAGACCCAGAGTGTTCTGCTGGTGACGACCTGGTAGACGGCATTTGCTACAACGTAACAAATACCCTGACTACTACTGTTACTAACGGTGTAACTACTACTATCACTGTACCAGTAACAACTACTTATTTGCCTACTGTTCCTCAGTAAGCGAAAACAGTTTTAGAAAGCCGCCTGTTGGGCGGCTTTTTTATTGGTTATGGAATTACATTAGGCTGAACCGAGTCTTTCATGTCTGTTGCAACACTTCTTCGATTTTTCATCATGGTAGCCGTCAGCGTTCTGTTGGCTGGTTGTTCTAATGTTAACAGGTTATACCTGGAAACCCTGCGTCTGGCATTTTTTGAAGACGGCCCTTCGTTATCTCTGCAACAGGTCAGAGAGAGTAAAGTTGATTTCCTTAAAGTCCTGCATGGTGAGCGTTTACCCGTGTATATGGCGCTGGCCTATATTGAGGACGGGCAGAATAAATGGGTGTCGGCCGACCACGTGGTGGTGGCTATGGATCAGGATAAAATTATCCGTATCTCCGGTCTGGATGTCGACCTGCAGTACACCGATAACCTCCAGGGCAATCCGCTCAGAGCCTCTACGCAGCTAACGGATGCTAGCTGGAAATACCATATCGATGTGGAAGAATACCACTATGACCTGCCTGTGGATTCTCAGTGGCAACGCGGCGCCCCGCAGCAGGTCTCGTTTTACGATAAAGCATTCACCGTTATTCCGGTCACCGAAACGATTTCCGTCGATATTGATAAACCCTACTGGACCCATGAGACCACCTGGCAGAACGTCTACTGGCTGGAACAGACCAGCGGGCAGATTATTTATAGCGAACAGAAAGCCACACCAAATTCCGATCTGATGAAAATGACATTTGTGAGTCGTATCGCCCGTTTAATTAATGCCCGGGAGGCAAACTGATGTTGCGTGTACTTTGTATGATGCTCGGTTTGCTTTCTTATTCAGCCACTGCAGACATCGCAGTGACCTTCAATGTAGCGGGCCAGATTTATACCTTCGACCGCCCGGTGCGCCTGGCCACGGTATTGTCTATCGTTGAACAAAAGCCTACGCAGTACTGGGCTAATGCGGCGGTTTACCAGTTAAATGCGCCTGAAATAGAGCAGCAACGGGCAGATATTCTCCAGCAACTGGCAGCGCTGATCCGTGAGCAGTCTAAGGGCAGTGCGGAATATCGCCAGCTTTCTGCGTTGTATCAGGAAATAGGCAGCTGGCAGTTAATGCGCCGTCTCAAATTGATTGTTGATTATGATCAGGCACGGCTTAATCCTGCCCTTAACCCGCAGTTCAATACCGGTGAGTACTATATACGTTTTAAACAACGCTCACAGGTGGTTCGACTCACTGGCATGGTGCAACAGGCCACGGCATTACCGTTTAAAACCGGGCTTACCGTTACTGATTATATCGATAGCGTTGATTTGGCGGCCAATGCCCATCGGGATATCGCCTATTTGCTCGAACCCGATGGTGATGTGAAAAAGCTTGGTATCGCCTACTGGAATCGCCAGTTTGTTAAGCCGATGCCCGGCAGTGAAATTTTTATACCGCTTCAGGATGAGCTGTTCTTCGACCGTATCGGTCCGCTCAACGACAAAATCGCCCAACTTATGATGCATAGGATGTAACCTTGGCTGCTCCGCGTTTTTCTTTCTCTTTGTCGACTCTGGCGCTGGCCTGCATGGCAGCCGTGCCTCAGACCCGGGCTGACGAATCAGATCAGCCAACGACTTACTCAGTAACCCCCAGTCAGATGGTGCAGGGTGGTGTAGGACTCTGGCAAACGCCAACCGCCCGGATGATGCCGGAAGGCGCCCTGTCGATGAGTTACACCGACAACCAGGAATACCGCTTTATGTCGGTCAGTCTGCAACTGTTCCCCTGGATGGAAGCTACCGCCCGGTATACCGATGTGCGCACCCGATTATACAGCAACGTAGCAGATTTCAGTGGCGATCAAACCCTTAAAGACAAAGGCCTCGACGTAAAATTCCGCCTGTGGGAAGAAAGCTATTATTTACCCGATATCTCGGTGGGTTTCAGAGACTTTGGCGGCACCGGCTTTTTTGAAAGCGAGTTTGTTAATGCCAGTAAAGCGGTAGGGCCATTCGATTTTCACCTTGGCTTAGGCTGGGGGCACTTAGGTTATCAGAACGATATCACTAACCCTTTTTGTGAGCTCAGAGACAGCTTCTGTGAGCGCCCGGACGGCTTTTCTGGCCGCGGGGGTAAGGTTGATTACCAGAATTTCTTTAAAGGGCCCATGGCGGTATTTGGCGGGGTAGAGTATCAGACTCCGCTGGAAGGCCTGAGTTTCAAAGCAGAGTTTGAGGGGAATAATTACCAGCAGGACCGCGCCGGCGCCCTGGAGCAGGACTCCCGCTGGAACTTTGGCGCTGTTTACCGCTGGAATAACTTTGATTTTTCACTTAATTATCAGCGCGGCAATACTATCGGCTTTGGCGTCAGCTATAAGCTGAATATGCATACCGTCAGCCAGGTCAAAATTGATAATCCACCGCTTGAAATTCAAGGTATCCGACCGCCAGAAAACGCTGCCGCAGTGAACCGCCAGAAGCTCTATAACGATCTGCGTCGTCATGGGGGCTATGTGATCACCGACCTTGAAATCGACGATGAGCAGGCCACTTTTTATGGCCTGCAAACGAGATATCGCGACCGCAATGAGGGCGTTGAGCGGGTTGGCCGCATTCTGGCCTCTGAGCTGCCGGAATCAATTAAGCAATATCACCTGGTTGAACAGAGCAATAATGTCCCGATGGTGGATACCGTTATTGATGCGGATACGTTCCGTGAACATGCAACGTATAGCGTACCAGAGAGTAGTGTAGAAGATACCTATCGGCGTGTTTCACCCACCCAGCAACAGGTTGATGCCTACGAGCCGCATCGCGCTACGGGTGCTTTTTTCTCCACCAAGTTTTTCTGGACGCAGACCTTCGGTAACCCGGAAGATTTTTATTTATACCAAATCGGGCTGCTGAGCAGTGTGGGCTATAAGTTTAATGAGCATCTGGGGATCTATGGTGGGATCCGCACTACGCTGCTGGATAACTTCGATAAATTTAACTTTACCGTGGATGCCGAAGAAGCGTTTCTGCCGCGGGTAAGAACCCGGGTTCGTGAGTATGTTACCGGGCCAATGATAACCCTTGATACGGTGTTTATGCAGTGGTCCGACAGACTGGCCGATAATTGGTATTACCAGGGCTATGGCGGCTATCTGGAAACCATGTTCGGCGGCGTGGGCGGCGAAATTATGTATCGCCCCATCGACAGTAACTTTGCCTTCGGTGTGGATATCAACTACGTGAAACAGCGCGACCCGGATAGCACAACGGCCTTTATGGATTATTCGGCGGTCACCGGTTTTGCCTCGGCTTACTATCAGCCTGATTTTCTGCCGGATACCCGTATCAGAGCCAGCGTAGGGCAGTTCCTTGCTAAGGATCGCGGTATCAATATCGACTTCGCCAAACGCTTCGACAGTGGCATTGTGGTGGGCGCATTTGCCTCATTCACCAATGTCTCCTCAGAAGAATACGGTGAGGGCAGCTTTACCAAAGGCTTTTATGTATCGGTGCCACTGGATCTGTTTATTCTGCAGCCGGCTACGGGTCGCGGCCAGTTCCCATGGGTACCGATTGCCCGGGATGGCGGCCAGATGCTGAACCGTCCGGTGCAGCTGATCGGCACAACAGAAATGCGATCGCCATTCTTGGATTAGGCGCTGAAACAGGGTATAAATGCCGATCTGAAGGATCCGGTTGGCGGTTTTTTGCTCAGGATCGCAGGTTTTTCTGCATTAGTGTTGAATTCGGCGCAGATTTGCTGTATAAAATGCGCCCTCTTATTTAAAGGTTAAGACGTCATCAGACCCGACACCCAAATTGCTGGTGGGACCGATTGGCGAGACAAAATTCGTTGTTCTGGAGACAAATAATGTCAAGAGTATGTCAAGTAACAGGTAAGCGTCCTGCGGTAGGTAACAACCGCTCTCACGCTAGAAACGCGACTCGCCGTCGCTTTTTACCAAACCTTCAATCTCACCGTTTTTGGGTTGAGAGCGAAAACCGCTTCGTTAAACTGCGTCTGTCTGCTAAAGGCATGCGTATTATCGATAAAAAAGGTATTGATGCTGTATTAACAGACATCCGTGCCCGTGGCGAAAAGATCTAAGGAAGCCAAATCATGCGTGATAAAATTAAATTAGTTTCTTCAGCTGGTACTGGTTTCTTCTACACCACTGACAAAAACAAGCGTAACATGCCGGGCAAAATGGAGATCAAAAAGTATGATCCCGTTGTTCGTAAGCACGTTATGTTTAAAGAGGCCAAAATCAAGTAATAAAACTTGCTTTTGTCTCCACGAAAACCCGGCCGTTGCCGGGTTTTTTGCGTGAATGTCAGCAGTATATCTCAACAGGTCACTAAACTATGGCAAGACTGTCCAAACGAGGATTCAATAATGTGGTGATATTCGCCATGTTAGGCATGATTTTCCTGTTTAATCTGGACCGTTTTGTGCCGGAAAGTCAGCAGCCTGTCAGCTTACCGCTGCTGCCCAAAAACGCCCATGTGCTCAAAATTGAGCAAAGCGGCTTTAAACTCGAACGGGTTGGTCAGCAGTGGCGCTGGAACGGTGTAAATAAAACGCTCAGCAGCACGCCTGAAGCGCAAATCAGCCAGTGGCGTAACGCCGTAATGCAACCCGCCAAGCCGCCACGGGAAATCACTCAAACTGAACCATTGATAGCCGTTGTCTGGGTAGCCGGTGCCTCGCAGGGACTGGTTTATGCCTTTGTGGCTAAGGATCAGAACCTCTGGGTACAGTTTGATCAGCAGTGGTATACCCTCAATGAGGTGCGTTTGTCACAACTGCTACCCTGGCTGGCCGATGAGCAGGAAATGTAATGCCTGAGTTACCAGAAGTAGAAGTCAGTCGCCTTGGCGTTGCCCCTTTTCTTGAAGGGCAGGTAATCCGCAATATTATTGTTCGCGATCGCCGTTTGCGCTGGCCGGTGCCAGAATCACTCGCTGATGCGATTGGTCAACAGGTTACGGCCGTTAACCGCCGGGCCAAATACCTGCTTATTGAGCTGGCAGGTGGCGGGCGGATAATTCTGCACCTGGGGATGTCTGGCAAACTGCGGGTTCTCGATGCGAACGTAGCTCCGGTCAAACATGACCATATCGACATTGTGCTGGATAACGGCAAGTGCCTGCGGCTTAACGATCCCAGACGCTTTGGTGCCTGCCTCTGGCAAGCCCCCGGGGAACCCGTTCCGCAGCTACTGGCCCACCTGGGCCCGGAACCGCTGACAACCGATTTTGATGCGGAGCGTCTGGTGACGTTGTCTCGCAATAAACAGGTGGCCATTAAGAACTTTATTATGGATAACGCGGTTGTGGTGGGAGTAGGTAATATCTACGCCAACGAAGCGTTGTTTATGGCCGGTATCGATCCCCGCCGAAAAGCGGGCAAGGTCAGCGCAAAACGCTACGCATTGCTGACCATCGCAATAAAAGAAGTACTGGCAAAAGCCATTCAGCAGGGCGGTACCACACTTAAAGACTTTACCCAGACCGACGGTAACCCGGGCTACTTTAAACAGTCTCTCAACGTTTACGGGCGCTCTGGTGAGCCATGCTTAATCTGTGAAACGCCCATTAAAAGCCTGACTATTGGTCAGCGTAATACCTTTTACTGTCCGCAGTGCCAGCGCTAAGCGCAGCTGATTAACCGTGTAAGCGCTTTTCCAGCGCCGCCTTAACTGCCGGATGACAAAACTGACCCACATCGCCATGATGCAGAGCCACTTCTTTCACCAGGGTTGAAGAAATAAACGAGTTCTCTTCCGACGGGGTAAGGAAAACACTTTCCAGGTCCGGGTTTAACCGACGGTTCATATTGGCCAGCTGAAACTCATATTCAAAATCGGCCACCGCACGTAGGCCTCTGATCAGAATAGTGGCGTTCTCGGTACGGGCAAACTCCGCCAGCAAACCGGAAAAACCGATCACGGTGACATTGTCCAGTTCACTGGTCACCGTAGAAATCAGCGACACGCGCTCTTCCAGGCTGAATAAAGGCTTTTTACTGGGATTGGCGGCAATCCCCACAATCACTTCATCAAACATGCGTGAAGCCCGTTCGATGAGGTCGGCGTGGCCGTTGGTGATAGGATCAAAGGTCCCGGGGTAGATAGCTCGTGTGTGCATAATGTTTAAATGTCGTTGGTGTTATCAAAACAGTAACCAGAATTGGCGGCGGATGCAATTGCCAGCAGGTCACTCGCTGCGGTTGTAACCGGTTTGCAGGTTTTGCCAGTCATCTGGCGTAAAATGATATCCGGTATACTTGCCTTGTTCTTTGAGTAAGGAACGGTTTAATCGACTCAGATTACCGGCTTTCCACTGGTCACCGGCTTTTTCGGCGCATTTATCAAAATCAATCAGCCAGAACTTATCGTCCCGATCGATCATGATATTGTGAATATTGAGGTCGTGATGGTAGATCTGGTTGTCGTGTAACTGCCTGATCAAGCGCCCTATTTGTTGCCACTGTTGGGCAGAAAGTGGCATTGTCAGCAGGTGTTCATGCACTTCACGACTGTGTGGAATACGTTCCATTAAGATACTGGCTTCGTAGCTGATACCATAGCGGCTAACCCGTCCGGCCAGCCCTCTGGGCACTGGTAATCCTGCCTGGTGCATCTTATTGAGCAGGTTGAGCTCACGATAGGGGCGGGTAGAGGTTAACCCGCCGAAAATAAAGCGTCTCTCAGACACATGCCTGACCAGACCGCCACGGCAATAGTCCCTCAGCACCATCTGCGCCGGTTCATCAATCAGTACCGCCTGGCCGCGCCCGCTGTTGGCCTTAGCAGACTGCTGCCAATGCGCCTGCTGTAGCCAGTGCAGGGTAGGAAGGGGAATCCCTACCGCATCGCACTGGTTGGCGCAAAGTAACAGGGTATCACGGCCTGATGTATAGGTTTGTATGGCTCGCACCGATAATTCTCAGTATTAAGACTTGTTAAATCATGCTGATTGTAATCAAATTAGCGGGGTTTATCAGTGCTAGTTGGAAGATTCTTTGTCAGGCGTATTAAAACTCCCTCAAAATGCAAGCATATGTATTCTTAGATTATCCGCCATTGGCGATGTGTGCCATGCCGCGGCCATGGTTAATCGTATCAGAAGTGCCAGGCCTGACATCCGTATTACCTGGATCATCGGTAAGATAGAGCACCAACTGCTCAATGGCATGGATGGGGTGGAGTTTGTTATCTATGACAAGAAAACCGGCCGTCAGGGGATGCAGGCCATTCGCCAGCAATTTAAAGCACAACGCTTCGATGTGCTCTGTGTAATGCAAATAGCACTGCGCGCTAATCTGCTGTCCCGTGCTATCCGGGCTAAAGTACGTTTGGGCTTCGATAAGTCCCGCAGTAAAGAAGGCCATAGCCTGTTTATTAATAAACGCATTGCAAAGCAACAGCATCCCCATGTGCTGGAGGGCTTTATGGCGTTTGCCGATGCCATGGGCATTGAGCCGATGGAAAAACCGGCCTGGCAGTTGCCTTTAAGCGAGTCTGATCTGGCTAAGGGCATAACATTAAAACAGCAATATGGCCGCTATGGCGTTATCTGTCCGGCGGCGTCTAAAGCAGAGCGTAACTGGACTGCAGAGGGCTATGCCGCGGCCGCTAAGCATCTTGCTGATAAAAATATTCCGGTACTTCTCTGCGGCGGACCGGGGCCCCTCGACCGAACTATCGGCGATGCTATCCTGGCTGCGGGTGCCCCCATAAAAGACGACCTGATTGGTAAAACCACCCTCAAAGAGCTGGCCGGTGTGCTTGCTGAGGCGAGTTTGGTTATCGCTCCCGACACCGGCCCTGCGCATATGGCAACGGCGGTGAATACGCCGGTCATTGGTCTGTACGCGCATTCTAATCCGCGTCGTACCGGCCCATATAACAACCTGGTGGATGTTGTTTCGGTTTACGACCAGTGCATTGCGCAGCAGGCTGGCAAACCCTGGCAAGCTTTACCCTGGGGCAAACGGGCCAAAGGCGAAGACCTGATGGCAATGATTTGTGCTGAACAGGTTAATACAGCCATCGATAACTTACTCAAACGGGGTTTCCAAGTGTAAACCTCGGTTTTTATTAAACTAAAGTTATAATAATAAACACTGTAAAAAATCCAATTCTTTTCTAAACTTGTATTTGGGTTTTTTCACCTCAGAAAAAGCACTTCGCGGCAGGAAGGGGCCTACGCAAATGACTACACTATTAGTTAAGGCGTACATTTGAAACTTTGGATTTTAAAAGTGTTCTGCTTCGGCGCATTACTACTTTGGGTAGGAGCGGTCTGGACAGGCACTGCTCGGGCCGAAACATCACCACAACCTATTGCAGTGGTGGTTAATCAATCCGTAGATATTACCACTTTATCACCCGCGCAACTTCGTATGATCTTTGCCGGGCGTACTCAGTTCTGGCCAGACGGCAGTCGGATCAGGGTGTTCGTGCTGCCGCCGAAAAATGACACTCATCAACTGTTTTGCCGACACCTGCTGAATATTTATCCCTACCAGTTGGAACGCATCTGGCAGCGTGTGGTGTATTCCGGTCAGGGCGAAGCCCCTAAAATTATCGATACTGCCCAGGCAATGCAAGATGCAATCGGCAAAACGCCCGGGGCTATTGGCTATCTGCCAGTGCCCGAGTCGATGAGTAAAAATACCAGGACGATCACCGTGGGAGAGCCGTTATGAAGCATTTTGTGTACAGCGTAGGATTAACACTGCTGCTCTTTACTACTCATATTCAGGCTAGTCAGGACCACTTTTCCTGGCATGGCTTTGTCGCCCAGGGCATCACCAGCTCTACCGATAGCAATTACATTACCACCGGCAATGAGATCACTGCCGAACTGACCGAAATAGGAATCAATGGCTCGTATGTGATTAACCCGTCTTTGAGCGTGTCCGGTCAGTTAGTCTACCTGAACGGCGGCAACCGTTTTCGCCAGGGAGCCCGCCTTGATTATTTATTTTTAGACTGGCGCTTAACCCGCTTGTTTGACTGGCAGGTGAACGTGCACCTGGGGCGCTATAAAAACCGCCACTGGTGGTATTCGGCCACGCAGGATGTGCCGCATACTCGTCCTTCCATTTCACTGCCTCAGTCTATCTACTACGATGGTAACCGCGATCTCGCTCTCAGCAGCGACGGTATTGCCCTACAGAGCACTAAAACAGGCAGCACTGGCACCTGGGAAGTACGTTGGAGCTATGGACGCTCACCGCTGGCCAGAGAAGATACCGAAAAGCTGTTAAGCCCGCAGGCTCAAGGGAGAGCAAAACAGGATTTTACGCATCAGTTCAGCACCTACTGGCAACCAGAATCCATGCACTGGCAGGTTGGCTTTAGTTTGCTGCAGTCTGAGTTTACCTATGAGCCGACCGCACTGGACATTCTGCTCAATGGCCAGTCTGCTCTTGACCGCCTTACCCTGGCCGCCCGATATGACAGCGAGAACTGGGAACTCACTATGGAGCTGCTGCGCGACCGCCTGATGTACGAGGGAGACTTTACCCAGGGCATCACGCTGGATGTTGATAAAACCGGCGAGGGCGGCTACCTCCAATGGCGCTATTTCTTGCAAAACAACCTTACCGGACTGGTGCGATTTGATACTTACGATGTGGATCGCCAGGACCGCCACGGCGATCAACTGGCGTTCAATCCATTTGGCGCTATTCCTGAACACTATGGGTATATGGATACACTGACCGTGGGCCTGAGCTGGGATATCCGATCAAACCTGAGGCTCAGCGGCGAGTTCTCCCGCACGCACGGCGCTGGACGTCTGACTGCCGTGGTATTTCCTGATGCGCTGGTTTATGCAAAGCCGTACTGGAATGCATGGTCTGTGCAACTGATGTACTGGTTCTGAGTCGATGAAAAAAACCGTCTCGCTCAGTTACAAAGTCCTGACCATCATGTTGGTAGTGATCATGTTTGTTTGCTCGCTGGTGGTGGGTCTATTACTGTATCAGGCGGCTAATCAGGAGCAACAGCTTAATCAGACGATATTATCGCGTGACGTTACCCGCTATCACCAGTTCTCAACTTTACTCAATGAACGTCTATCAGTTTGGGTCGAAGGACTCAAGTACATCAACGATACCCCACCGCGAAACACTACCGAGCTGGTAGATACCTTCCGGCGAGCAGAGGATTTCCTGCTGCTGCAATGGGATGTGAGTAATTTATGGGTCATCGACAATCAGCAGCAACTGGTTTATCAACAAGGCGAGTATTTGCCGGATGATGTGCTGGCTATGGTAGAGCGGACCTTTGCCGAGGCCCGGCCAATTGCCGGTGTGCATTGCCACGTGATGTGCGAACAGATAGTAAGCATTCCGGTGATGATCAACCGCCAAACCACTAATGTGGTGGTAATGAGTACTTCACTGCAGGAGTTGCTGGCCTTACTCAGTGAGGCAACTCAGGGAGCAAGTCAGTCTGATCTGGTGCTGATAAAGCACTCAAAAGGCGGTAACAGTCAATCCGACAGATACTTTATTAACAGCATGGTCAGTGAAAAGCAGGAGCGCTTTATGCGCGATATCCTTGGCGCGATCCCACCGTCGGCCAGTAAAACCACGTTAATTACCAACGGCCACGAAGTAAACGTAAATGGGCGTGCCTATCTGATCACGTTACTGCCACTCTATCAGCATGAGTCTAACGGGCACTACCTGATGTTTACCCATGACATCCATGAGCGCAAGCAAGCCTATAAAAGCCAGAACCGCATCATCTTTTTTGGTGGCGTAGGCCTGGTGCTAACCTTTGTGCTGTGTATGTTTCTGTTATTACGGCGTTATGCACAAAAACTCTCGGTGCTGGCTAATATGCTGCCGCTACTGGCGCAAAAGCGTTTCGAGGAGTTTAAGTTACAGCAAAAACGCAGCTTCACCCGTAAAAAATGGCTGCTCGATGAGCTCGATACCCTGGGCGAGGCCGCTGTGGAACTGTCGGATAAGCTGGAGTCATTGGATCAGCAAATGACGGTGAACACTGCCAAGCTGGAAAAAATGGCCATGTTCGACAGCCTGACCGGCCTGCCTAATCGAAATATGATGACCTTTCAGATCAACAAACAACTGGCCGCACTGAACCGCCAACAAGCGGGTATGGCCCTATTGTTTATCGATCTGGATAACTTTAAAAAGGTTAACGACAGCCACGGCCATCACTTTGGCGATGAAGTAGTAAAACTCGCCGGTGAAAGACTTTCCAGAGTGATCCGGGAAAATGATCTGATCGCCCGGTTTGGTGGCGACGAATTCGTGATCCTGGTGACCGGGCTCGATAAGGTCGAGCAGGTGAATATTGTTGCCGACAAGCTGATCGAAGAGTTTGTTGAGCCCATGCGCATCAGCGAACAAACTTTCTATATCAGCATCAGTATTGGCGTGGCTTACACTTCCAACTCAAAAACACGGGCGCTGGAGCTTATGCGTCAGGCCGACACCGCCATGTACGAGGCCAAGCTGGAACGAGGCTCCAGTTTCCGCTTCTTTAATTCGTCGAT
>TARA_B100000963_G_scaffold167630_1_pt1 | contig 22809 bp, 24 predicted proteins | sample TARA_B100000963 | Tara Oceans TARA_B100000963 (sample SAMEA2622097) | marine metagenome | biome: marine biome (ENVO:00000447); feature: surface water layer (ENVO:00002042); material: "saline water (ENVO:00002010), including plankton (ENVO:xxxxxxxx)" | depth 5 m | reverse complement strand
GAAGGTGCTGAAACTGCAAACTCTGGTGACTTTACAACTGCAAACGACTTTAGAAGAGTTGCATTAATTAGAGACCCGAAATCAAGTGGTTCTGCTGCTACGGTTACAACATTAAGAGCAACAAGAGCAGTTAGATTTTCAGGTACACCTGGTTCATTCCAAGTAGACGAAAAGATTACACAAACAAATACAGGTGCTGTAGGTAAAGTAGTACAATTTGATAGTGCTAATAAAATTTTATTTTACACGCAAACGAGATATAGTGATGAAGGTGTTGACGCAAACGGAAACAGAATATTGTTTAGTGGCACAGATGTAATAACAGGTGCTACTTCTTCTGCAACAGGAACACCAACAGGAGTAACCGAAACAATAGGTAATGTTTCATTAATTAGTGGTCACTCACTACCAGAGATAGACGAAGATAGTGGAGATGTAATGTACATTGAAAACAGAGCGCCTGTCGCAAGAAGTGCTGACCAGACTGAAAATGTTAAATTGATTATTGAATTTTAAGAGGAAAATAAATGCCAGCAAAAACTGACTTTAACCTCTCGCCTTACTTTGATGATTTTTCAGAAAGTAAGAAGTTTCATAGAATACTTTTTAGACCAGCATTTGCTGTTCAAGCGAGAGAATTAACACAATCACAATCTATTCTACAAAACCAAGTAGAGAAAATGGGTAACCATATATTTGAAGATGGTGCTCAAATGATACCTGGTGAGGTAACTTATGATTTGAGATACTACTCAATTAAGTTAACTTCTTTTGCCGGCACAACTAACTTATCAGATTTCATAGGATTAGAGTTAACAGGACAAACTTCACAGGTTGTCGCAAAAGTAATTAAAGTAGATGTCGCAACTTCAACTGACCCAAATACTTTATATGTTAAGTATACAAAGACTGGTGTAGGTAACGCAACAACTGACTTTGTTGCTACTGAAACTTTAGCTGCAACACACCCAACTTTAGGAATTATAACTGCTGTTTGTGAAAACTCATTTACAGGTTCGGCTGCAAGTATCGTTGCTGGTACATATTACATAAATGGTTTCGCTGTTAATGTTGCTGAACAATCAATCGTATTAGATAAGTACGAAAACACACCTTCTTATAGAGTAGGTTTATTGGTTACTGAAAGTTTTGTAACCCCTAACCAAGACCCATCGCTAGTTGACAATGCGGCTGGTTCATCAAACGCAAATGCTCCTGGTGCTCATAGATTTAAAATAGATTTAACTTTAACTAAACTTGCTTTGACTTCAGTTGAAGATGATAACTTTATTGAATTATTAAGATTGAGTAAAGGTAATCTACAAAGTAGAGTTAGAACAACTGAATACGCAATATTAGAAGATACACTTGCTCGTAGAACCTTTGACGAAAGTGGTAACTATGCAATCAGACAATTTGATTTAGATGTTAGAGAACATTTAATTAACGGAGATAATAGAGGTATCTTTACTGCTGCCGAAGGTGGTTTAGAAAGTAAACTTGCATTAGGACTATCTCCTGGTAAAGCATATGTTAGAGGTTATGAAGTAGATAAGATAGGAACAGAATTTGTTGCTGTTGATAAACCTAGAACATTTGGAACAGAAAACGGTTTCAATACTTTATTTGATGTAGGTAACTTTGTCAATGTATCAAATGTTTACGGTTCGCCAGATGTAAACTTTGTAACCGGTAAAGTAGAAACATTTAAAAAAGTAGAATTAAGAATTGCAAGTCCTTCATATGTTCCAGGAAATATAAATGCAAATGTTCAAAACTGCATTTACGAAATAGGTAGAGCAAAAACAAAAGGTTTTGAATTTAACAATACAATCGGTATACCAATTACAAGTGCTGGTCACATAGCGCCTAGTGCTAGTCAGGTAATGAAACACTTTTTATTTGATGTTGAAATGTTTAGTCATATCGGTATTACAGACGCTGTATCATTTACGACAGGTGAGACAATTACAGGTTCAACTTCAGGTGCAACTGGTATCGTAGAAAGTATTTCATCATCAACATCTTCTTATGCAATCACTTCATCTACAGCTGCAAATCCTGTTGTTATCACAACTGCTGCTGATACAGATATAAAAGATGGTGACGCAATTAAGATAACAGGTGTCGCAACTCAAACAGAATTAAATGATAATGTATTCTATGTAAAAGCAGATACTAGTGGTACTGCAAAAAGAGATTTCATATTAGTAAATGCTGACGGAACAGAAGTTGATGGTTCTGCACACACAGGTGCTGGTTCTGGTGGTGCTTTATCTATGGGTAAAGTCGTAGTATCTTCTGTTAACGGAGAGTTTCAAGCAGGAGAAACAATCACAGGTTCTAGTTCATCAAATACTGCAACTATTAAAGCAAATGTATTTGGTAATAAAGGATTTACTTCTCACTCAATCAATGATACTAAAGAAATTACAATGGCAGGTTCACCTACTTATACTGCCCAAACAGATTTAACAAGTTCTTTCGGTGAAAATGTACAACTCTCTGGTAATATTTCAATATCAGGTGGTTCAGCATTAGTTGTCGGTTTCAATACTAAATTCAATGAAGAATTAAAAATTGGTGATAGTGTTGAATTTGCTGATACAGGTGGTACAATTATCACTAAAACGGTTCTTCAAATACATACAAGTTCATCAATAACACTTGATAGTGCTATCGGTGCAACTGCTGTTTCAAACTCAATCATAATCAGAAGAAGAGCAAAACTACAAGAGCCAAACAAAAATATTTCTATATTCAGTTTGCCTTATGATACAATTAAAACATTAAAGACAAATGCAAACTCTGGTATAAGTGATACTTCTTATACGGTTAGAAAAACTTTTGTTGGTACTCTATCTTCAACTGGAGACATTACAATTACTGCAAACACAGGTGAGACTTTTGTTGCACAATCAGAAAGAGATTACTCGGTAACTATTATGACAGCAGGTGGTGCTTCTAGTTCAGGTGCCGTTGGTAATAAATTATCAACGACAGGTAATCAACACGAAGGTGACGCTTGTTTCACTCTAGGTGGTTCGCCAGTAGGTCGTTCACTAACTTTAGACTTTGGTGCTAATCATCAAGGACACGAAGTAAAGATTATTGCAACTTTAACTAAATCTGCACAAAACGAAAAATCAAAAACATTACAATCTAACGAAACGGTTACTATTGCTACACAATCAGACGCCGAGAGTAAAGTTATTGGTTTAGGTAAAGCAGATGTATACCAATTAGTTTCAGTTAAGATGTCTGCTGATTTCAGTACAGCACCTACTTCTGGTGATACAGACATTACAGAAAGATTTAATTTAGATACAGGTCAAAGAGATAACTTCTATGACATAGGTAGACTTGTAAGAAAACAAGGTGAGTTAGCACCTACAGGACAATTACTAATTACATTTAATTATTTCACACACGGTAATGGTGACTTCTTTAGTGTAGATAGTTATGTCTCAATCAATTACGAAGATATTCCAACTTATACTTCTGATACTTCAGGAGATACTTTTGAGTTAAGAGATACTTTAGACTTTAGACCTAGAGTAGATGACGCAAGTACGATTAACGCTGGTCAACAAAACAGAAGTTATGATGGTACTGGTGCTTCTGCTGTTGATGTTGTCAAGTTTGGTACAAATGTACTTACAGACCACGAATATTATCTAGGTAGAATAGACAAACTTTACATTACAAAAGAAGGTGAATTTAAAACACTACAAGGTGCGCCAGATACAAGACCACAAGAACCTGGTCAATTAGAAAATGCAATGCACTTATACACAATTAATTTTCCTGCATATGTTCTAAATCCTGAAGATGTAAATTTTGAAACGGTTGATAATAGAAGATATACAATGAGAGATATCGGAGAGATTAACAAAAAGATTGATAGAGTAGAATACTATACTCAATTATCATTATTAGAAACTGCTGCTCAAGCATTACAGATACAAGATAGTAATGGTTTTGACAGATTTAAAAACGGATTTATTGTAGATAACTTTGACGGTCACGGTATCGGTGAGGTTACAAATGGTTCTCATAGATGTTCTATTGATTATAGAAAGAAAATAATGAGACCTCTATTTAAACAAGACGCTGTTGAATTAGAAGAGATAGACGAAGATGGTACAACACTTCTTGCCGCTGATAGAACAGCTGCAAACTATCAAAGAACAGGTGAAGTATTAACTTTACCTTACACTAATGTTGATTTAATTAATCAACCTTTTGCTTCAAAAGCAATCAATGTAAACCCATTTGCTATATTCAGTTGGGTAGGTACAATAGAATTAACTCCTTCAAGTGATGAGTGGAGAGAAACAGAAAGAGCACCAGATTTAGTTGTAAATTCTGATACAGGTGCTTGGGACCAATTATTAAGAGAAGGTAGAGTACCTAATCAAAATGAGATTGCACTAGGTACCGTATGGAATGATTGGCAAACAAACTGGACAGGTGCTCCGTTAACTTCAGCGGTTACTGCTACAGGTGGTAGATTTATGAGAGGTCGTGCAATTATGCAAAGAACGACTATTACTTCTATCAACCAAGTTAACCAAAGTAGAACAGGAATTACAACAACTGCCGTACCTCAAACTATTAGAACAAGTATGGGAGATAGAGTAGTTGATACTGCCTTTGTTCCATTTATCAGAAGTAGAAATGTTGACTTTGTTGCAACAAGATTAAAACCTAATACAAGAGTTTATCCATTCTTTGACAATGTTGATATTACTGCATACATAACGCCAAGTGGTGGTTCTCTTGGTGGTAATTTGGTTACAGACGCAAACGGTGCTGTATCTGGTACTTTTGCAATACCTGACCCGAAAGTAAATAGTAATCCTAGATGGAGAACAGGTGAGAGAACATTTAGATTAACTTCATCTTCAACTAACTCGCAAGACGCTGCCGCTGTTGAAACAGCTGCAAACGCTGAATATGTTGCAAGAGGATTATTAAACACGGTTAGAGATACAATCGTTTCAACTAGAGAATTTAGAGGTGTACAAAACACGGTTACAGAAACAAGACAAACACTTGAAACTTCAACAAGAGCAGGTAGTAGAGTTGTAGGTTGGGCAGACCCATTAGCACAAACTATAATGGTTGATGACGAAGGTGGTGTATTCTTAACTTCTATTGATTTGTACTTCTCAACAAAAGACGCAAACATACCTATAACGGTTCAATTAAGAAATACGGTTAATGGTTATCCTGGAAGTAAAATCTTACCTTTCGGTGAAGTATCATTAAACCCTAGTTCAGTAAATACAAGTTCAGACGCTTCAGTAAAAACTACATTTACTTTTCCTGCGCCTGTGTACATACAAGATAAAACAGAATATTGTTTTGTAATTCTATCAAACTCAAACGAATACAATTGTTATGTAGGTAGATTAGGAGAAACAAACATAGGTTCTAATAGAACAATATCACAACAACCATATGCTGGTGTTATGTTTAAATCTCAAAACGGTTCTACTTGGACAACTGAACAAAACGAAGATATTAAATTTACAATTAAGAGAGCTGAGTTTGAAGCGGTTACTGGTACCGTTCATTTAGCAAACAAAGAATTACCAGCAAGAACATTAAAACAAAACCCATTGAGAACAACTAACAACTCTAAAGTAATTAGAGTATTCCATCCTAATCACAATTTACACGATACAAATTCTGTGGTTACGATTGCAGGAGTTCCTAATGGTACTCATAATGGTCTTGCACATACAGATATTAATGGAACATATACGCAAATTTCAAATATTACACTAGATAGTTTTGATATTACTTCACCTAGTTCAACTAATGCAAACACGACTGGTGATATAGGAGGTACTGCAATTACTTCAACTCAAAACAGACAAATAGATGTATTGAACATTGCAGGTATTCAAACTCTTGCTGTTCCTGGTTGTAATATAAATGCGTTTGTAAGAACGACAACAAGTAAGTCAGTTCACGGAACGCAAACACCATATTCATTAACAACTAATTCAAATAAAATACCTGTATCATTACAAGATGATATTTACTTTACAGCGCCACAGGCAGTTATGTCTCAACCTAATGAAACAACTCGTATGAATGGTCAAAAGTCTTTCTTTACGATATTTGAATTATCAAGTACAAATACAAAACTATCTCCTGTTATTGACTTAGCAAGAAATAGTGTATTCTGTATCGCAAACAGATTGAATAGTCCTGATAGTGGTAACACACCAGACTTTGTTGCTGATACAGCACCTGCTGATAACTCAACTGCTTCAAACTATATTACTAAACCTGTTGTATTGACAAACAACTCAACAGCGTTAGATATTAGATTGACACAGGTAGTTAGAAGTTCAAGTGAAGTAGAAGTTTATTTTAGAACAACAAGCGCTGACGAAGTTAGAGATATACACGAATTAGATTTTGTGCCGTTCAATACAGATGGTAGACCTGACGCAACGGTACCTGCTTCTGAAACAGACGAAGACTTTAGAGAATACAAATATAGTGTTGCAGGATTAAATGCTTTTTCTGCATTTCAAATTAAGATTGTGTTGAAAGGAACAAACTCTTCTTATCCACCAATCTTACGAGATATGAGAGGTATTGCATTGGCGATATAGTATTATGAGTAGATTTATTAAAGTACAACATAATGATTTTTTAGTTAGAGATAACAGAAGTGGTGCTATCGTTAACAATAATCAAACTGAATATCAAATGTATATGCAAAGAGTAAAGAATAGAGAAAACTCAACTAACGCAATGAAGGATATGTGTAGAGAGATAAATAATTTAAAGGCAGAATTGTTTGAGATAAAAGATATATTAAAAACATTATGCGATAAAGGAAACAAATAATGGCAGTAAGACAAGTATCAGAAACAGATAGTTTAGATAAGTTAAGAGTAGAATTTAATGCTCTTGCGGCTAATGACTTTGGTGATATTGCAAACTTATCACCAACTTTATCTGCAACTACCGTTATCGGTGCTGTAAACGAAATTAACTCAATCGCAATTGCGGCTGCTGGTTTCATATTATCAGATGGCTCAAACACACAGGCGGTTGCTTCTGGTAACACAATGTTAGTTTCAACAGGTACTGGTTTAACTGCAACGGTATCAGCACCAGATACATTAAACATTTCTTTAAATACAAACTTATCTGGTATATCTACAATAGATGTAGGTCAATCTGCCGAGATATCAAACATAACGATTTCAAGTGGTTCAATTATTTCTGCAAGTGGAACAATTGACTTTGGTAATGAACAATTAAATACAACAGGTGGTATTACTTCAGGTGGTACACTAGTCGGTGCAGGATTAACTATTAATGGTTCTTCAATGTTATTTGAAGGTTCTACTGCTGACGACAATGAAACTAGATTACAAGTTTCTAATCCTACTGCTGATAGAGTAATTACAATACCTGATATTACAGGTTCATTAATCACAACTGGAGATACAGGTACGGTAACTTCTACAATGTTAGCAAACAATGCCGTAGGTACTTCACAAATTGCAAATAGTTCAGTAACCATAGATAAATTAAATGTTGCTTCATCAACTTTAACGGTTGATACTTTAGTTGCAAACACTATCACAGGTACTGCTGATGTTGCTAATCAAGTTGCTTTAACTTCTGATAACTCATCTAACGCAACGAAGTATATAACTTTTTCAGATAGTCCTACAGGTAATCAAGGACTAAAAACAGATACAGGTTTATTTTATAACCCTGCTTCAAATGTATTAACTACAACTGCTACACAAGCACAATACGCTGACTTGGCAGAAAAATATAGTTCAGATAAAGAGTACGAAGAAGGTACTATTATGTGTATAGGCGGACACGCTGAAACAACTCAATGTGTTGAAGACCATTGTCAAAAAGTTGCAGGTGTCGTATCAGATATGCCTGCTTATTTAATGAACCATAATTTAGAAGGTACAAGTGTTAATATTGCATTAACAGGAAGAGTGCCAGTAAGAGTATGTGGTCCAGTTAGAAAAGGTGACTTAATTGTAAGTTGCGCTAAACCAGGTTGTGGTAGAAGAGAAGCAGAACCTAGAGTAGGTGCTTTAGTCGGTAAAGTTCTTATCAATGATGATAGAGAAGAGGAAAGACTTGTTGAGTGCTTAGTTGGTAGATAGGAGATTATATTATGGCAGATGAACAAACGCAATTATGGGTTTCCCGATTGAAAGAGGAAATTCAATCCCACGATAGATATAACGCAAGACAGATTTTCTACATTGACGAAGAAGGTAGAGATAGAGAGGTCAAAGAACATATGACCTATGGTGAATGGTTGAGAGAGTATGAGAGATTTAAAACCATTAAGGTGGAAGGTTTAGAAGAAACTAAATGGATAACGGAGTGTGTTGACGAAGTTGTACATAATATTACTGGAAAGAAAAGAAGTAATATACATTTATTTGTAAATCAAAAACCAGGTGTTAGTTTTAAATCACATAAAGACGACCTAGATGTTTACTTGTATGTTGTTAAAGGCAAGAAGAAAGTAAATGTTGAAGGAGAGAATAAGATAGCATACGCTGATGAAGGTGTGTATATCAAGGAAGGTCAATATCATTATGTAGATAACGAAGCAGATACTTGGGGGTTAAGTATCGGAGTTGTCTAATGAATTGGATGTTTTATCTTAAAACAACCGAAACCTGCAATCTAAATTGTAAACATTGTTTCACTTCAGGTAAGAACGGTCCTAAAGTATATTGGGATACAAATAAAATCATAAATTGGTTTCACAATTTCAGAAAATTCAATTATCATAAACACGATATCGCACATTTAGAGTTTCACGGCGGCGAACCTTTTTTAGTTCCTGTATCTGAAATGCAATATGTGTACGATAGAACAAAAGGTCTATGGGAACATCAATCTTATGGGGTTACTTCTAATCTCGTATTCAAATTAAAACAAGAACATATAGATTTTATGAAAGGTCCACTAGGAAATAGATGTGGAACTAGTTGGGATCCTAATATTCGTTTCGCAAATGAGAAACAATCTAACTTATGGCGTAAAAATGTTGAAACTTTATTGTCTGAAGGCATAACAATCAAACTTTTTATATCAGTAACCAAAGATACGGTCAATATTGAACCCATACAACTACTACAATGGGTAAAAGACTTGGGTGTTTCTGAAATGGCACTAGAAAGATTGACTGGAAACGGCAATGCTAACTTACATCCTGAAATTTTCCCAACAAATATTGAACAAGACAAGTGGTTTTTGAAAATGCACGAACAATCAGAGCAATATAATGCAAGAGATTGGTTTGAAAATGAATTTTTAGAAACTATTTACTCAAAATTTAAGTCAGGTAACACAAAACAAGGTACTTTCTGCCGTGATTGCGAACAAAAACTATTTACACTCAACGCAACAGGCACAATAGGCGGTTGTCCTAACGCAAGTCCCGAGTTTAACTTCGGTTCTCTGGATGACCCTATGATAGACCTTATAAATAATCCAAAGAGATTGAATAATATTGCTTGCGAAGTAGCAAGAAACCCAAAATGTTGGGAATGTGATGTATTTAAATATTGTGGTGGCGATTGTCACCAACTAGGATGGCAAGGCGATGTATGTGGTGCCCCTAAATCTCTAATGAAACAACTGGCACAAAAGAAAAGTGAGGCGATATGGTAAATTTAACGAATCCGATTACTGCTCAAAACATTGTAGATAGATTTAAAGAAGTGGTAACAGATGTGGCTGATAAAGATATTGTTTGGGGTACAGATAACTTACCTGGACATAGTGCTTTTTCTGCGTCTGACTTCGGAGGAGTAGTTGATGGTATGCAATTGAACCTAGTAAATGCAACAGGTAATTTTAGTGTTAACGAAACGGTTACAGGTTCTATTTCAGGAACCGTAGGTACCGTTGTTAGTTATTCAAACAATGTATTAAAAGTAAGAAATGTAGTACCAGGTTCAGGACAAACTAACTTTGTTCAAAACGATATATTAACAGGTAGTAATTCAGGTGCGACTGGTTCAGTATCTACAATGACAGAAGTATCAGCGGTTACTATTTCTATTAATGGTAATAATCTAGGTAGTTCAGCACAATTAATTCAAGCGAATACAATTTATAGTGTTTTAAAAGCTGAAATGAACAACTATACTAATATTAAGAGTACTAATGCGTTTGTATCAATGACAGGTGCAGGTACTCAATATAATCAAACAGAAATCGCACACTTAACAACTAGTCAAAGAGTAACCTTAAACCCATCACAACCTAGTAATTTACAAGCAGGTCAAGTAATTGACGATAGTAATTTAGAAAACTTTTTAAGTTCTCTTGCAAGTGCTTATGGTGTTGAAAGAGGAAATACTTACACACTATCAAAAACAATTTGTCATAGTTCGTGCCACGGTTCGTGCCACGGATCCAGAGGAAGAAGATAATGATTGAAACTATTGTACCTATTGAATTGAAAGATTTAAAAAAATACTTTGAAGATAAAACACAAAGTTATATGATTGATTACGAAAAGAGTACATTAAAAGGTGCTCAGTTCTTAACATATTTAAGTAATTTAGATATACCTTGCGACCTATCTAATTATGATGATGAATTACTAAAAGAATATTTTGAGAGTTCTATGTTAGTAAACATACCATTACTAGAAAAGGCTGCTATGATTGTTCTATTTGAACATAAAGGTCTAGTAAAAGAAATTAAGAACGCAAAATTTATATCAGAAAATTTAGAGACTATTGATAAGTGGGCAAGTAAATTAGAAAGTTTACCACTATACAATATGTCTATCGTAGGAGAAGGTGCATTTAAAGAATATGTTGACCTATATCCTAAAGACGAAACAGAAGATACTAAAGGTATCAACTTTGTTAGTCTATTAAAACACAAAGATTTTTATTTCTACTATAATAAACCAGAAGAAAAAATTGTTAAAAACTATACTAAATACTTTAAAGAATATATGTTTAAAGGCAAATGTCTATTAGACTTTTGGGGTGTTAAAGAAAACCCTATGTTTCTAATGACTTGGGCGATTGCCGAAGGTAAATTTGATAGTAAGAAATACAAAGAAGCAAGAACAAAAGATTTAGAGGTACTAAATGCTACACCTGTTTAATAAAGTTTATATGACTTTTGACGATAGTATTGATTGTCATACTAACAGATATGTTATATCTGCTGATAAAGGCAATGCAATGCACCAAGAGCTACAAACAACTTATCGTGGTACATTAATTAATCATACTCATAGCGTTAACGAAATGAAAACGAAGTTTAATGGTATGATAGGTTTCTTTAATGATGTAAGATTAAAAAGTAATTCTCTAGGTAAGATTATTATATATTGTGATAGTCAGGCATTTTTAGAGTTGGTAACTATATGGTTAAAGACTATGTTGCCTTTCGCTGACGAAGACGCAATACAAAAATATGTAGATATCTATTTACACCACGAAAAGATTATTGCAAATACACAATTGCAACCTACACATACTTTAGATTTGACACAATTAAATTCTGGTCTAGGAGATGTTAAAGGTTACTTTAGAGTACAAGGTGCTTTAGATTTAGATACTATCAAAGAGTGGGATTTAAATTTATCAATAGAATTATTATTAGGCGAATACTTTGCAGGTGCCGATACACACGAAGATAAATTATTAGACACATATTTAAAATTCTTAAAAAGATTTTACAAAGAAGTATTTACAGACGCTAGAGAGGGTGCAGCTCTCAATCTGTTAAATACTAATCAACAAGAAGCATTAGGTTATACTGCTGATGATGTCAACTTAAATGCTGATAATGTCTTTGAAGGCATTACACCTTTAGCACCTTTCGCTGATAGTGAAGTATTTGTAGAGAAACCTACTGCAAACAATGGTGCTGTCAACATAATGAATATTGATAATTTGTCAAGTGAAAAACAAACTGCACTAAAAGAATTAGTCAAAGACCTATACGACTTTCAAAATTCACCTAGTCCTGATTACTTTATGAACCATTTAGACAAGGCAGTTAAGTCAACTCTTTCTAAATCAGATTTTGACACAATCATAACCGAGACGGTGAATAGTCCATCTAGTCTATCGTACATACCGAGATTTGATATAGGTAATATTAACTATTCTTTTTTACAATATCTATTCTCATTAAAAAAATCAGACGATACAGACACTTTAGGAAAGTATAGACTATTCGCAAACTCGTAGGAGTTTAAATGCGAGAGTTTTTATTAGACCCAAAAAGAGACCCAGAGCAAGAGTACACTATTCATTTATTTGAATTTTGTAATTTGCGTTGTGCTTTCTGTTGGCAAAACCACGAAGACACTATCGGTACTGAAAATGTATTAGATAAACTTCCGTCAGTAGAGAAGTTTATATCAAAAGAGTTAATGCAAAAAGTTACCTTTAATGTTATGGGTGGCGAAGTCTTTGCACCTGCAATCTACACAAAGAAATTAAATGAAGGTTATAAACTTTTTGTAAAAGGTATACAAAAGATATGTGACCATTACAATAAGAAATGTGTAATTAATTGGGTATCTAATTTAGTAACCACACCTCAAGGTAATGAACAGATACTAGATTTAATAACTTGGTCTAGGCAAGAAGGTATTGAAACTAGATTAACAACTAGTTATGACCCACGAGGTAGATTTAATAAAAAAGATTTTGAGATATTTAAATCAAATGTAGAATATTGGGGTGATGAAGTAACCTGTTTTTCTTGTCTACTTACAAAACCTAATATCACATATTATTTAGAACAAGGCGATGAATACTTTGACTATCTCTATAAGAGTGGTAAGTATATCTACTTTGATTATTATATGCCAGATGAACACGCAAAATACAATATGCCTAGCGATGAATTACTATTAAAATTTTTCAAACATTGTATAGACAAATATCCTAATGTACATCCTGTTAGAGATTGGATTTTCAATAAGAAAAACTTTGCAAGTTGTAGAGTATCAAAACTTATATTAGCAGATGGTACTTTATGTCAATGTGGTAATCTAGTACAAGATGAAAAATCATTAAGTCAATATAAGTCGCCAATAAAAAGAAAAGATAATAGTAGAATAGAAAATAGTTTTTTAGAAAAATATAATTGTGCTAGTTGTGAATTTTTAGATAGATGTACACTAGGTTGTTTTATGAACCACGATTACAGATATAAGGAGGAACTCAATGAGTGTGTATACAAACTTACGCACAGATATATTGAAGATGTACGAGTACAACGAAATCTTGTTGCAACCTAATAATCTCAATTTACCAGAGAATATAGAAGTACAACTAGATAGATTTCCTGTACAGAAACCTTATATGCCTAGATTGTGTGAAAGACAAGCACACTTTCTTTTGTGGTTAGGTACGAAAGAAGAAGACATAGAATTATATAATGTTGCACAACAAACAATAGGCGAGAAACAATGGGTACAACCTAAAACGCCTAATACATTTATTAAAGGTGTAGGTATGTTTCATATTTACAAAGACCATATCATATGTGGGTCTATGAAGTATGCAGGATATATGAAAAGAAAAGACGCAACATATAGAAGAAGATTATTAAGAACAATGTGGTGTGAAACAATAAACTTATTTAAAGATAAAGATATTATATGTCCTAGTGGAACATATTTTGATTATGTACATCTAACAATGAACCAGATGTCTGCACAAAAAGAACCATATCACTATCAAATTATGACACAATTTGGTTTTAAGAAAGATGATAGTGGTGATTACTGGATTAGAAACAAAGAAAGTCAAACAGGATTAAACTGGATAGGATTATGGACCTAATAATAAAACCTACTGAATTGTGTAATTTCAAATGTACTTTTTGTTCAAGTACACAATTGACTAATGAAAAGAAAAACTGGTTAAAACACGACCAGATATTTCGTTTTTTAGAAAGGTTTCCTGAAACAAAAACTATTATCGTAAATGGTGGTGACCCATTGATGATGGCACCTGATTACTACTGGAAGATTATTGAATGGTTAGATAATAAAGGTTACGATACTTCACTTGCACTTACAACAAACTTATGGCCTTTCTATAAGAAACCAGGTCGTTGGGTTGACTTATTTAATAATGATAGAGTAGGTATCACAACTTCTTTTCAATATGGTGGTGGTAGATTGAAAGGTGACTTTACAGAATTTACAGAAGAAGACTTTTGGAAGTGTTCAGACGCAATGTTAGAATATTGTGGTTATAGACCTGACTTTATATCAGTTATTACAGAAGAAAATGTACACAACGCAATCAAAAATGTTAGACTTGCAAAACAGATGTCAAACAATAATGAACCTGAAGGCACTTTACATAACTTCTGGCGTTATGAGAAAACAGGTGTTGAGTGTAAACTAAACTATGCAATGGCAAGTGGTGAACAGAAAAATCCATTTTTATTATCAGACATATATAAGATATATGTTGATATCTGGCGTATGGGACTTTCACCTTGGGAGTTCAATACAAAACAAATGATGACAACAATTAAGACTGAACATACGAGTTGTCCGTTAAGTAGAAAGTGTGATGAGGGTATAAGATGTTTACAACCAGATGGCGACTATTATAGTTGTGGTGCTTTCGGTGATGATAAAGATAAAGAGATAGATTTTGAAAGAGAAATGCAAGGTGAGTTTTTTACACCTTTGCAAGATGATTTAAAATTAACAACTATGAAAAAGAGTTGTTATGGTTGTCCTATGTTTAGTATTTGTAATGGGTGTAGAAAAACAATAAAAGATTACAAAGAAAAAGGAGTTGTAGAGGCACATTGTCAAAAGATGAAAAGAAATGGTGAAGATATATTAAATGCAAATGGTTTGCATTATATCAAAATGACGCCTTATGAAAATGAGATAAAAAATGTTAATCAAGCGTAATGTCTTAACTATGACAGAAGGTAATACTTTATTAAACGCAATTAATAAGTTAGACCTGCCGTTATATGAAAAGAATATACACACGAAGTTAGATGATAATTTTGAATGGACAGATACAATATGTCGTTTAAATTATCCTGATTTAGGTCCTTTGATTGTCAGATATATTATCTCTACAAACACTAAAGACGAGAATAAGAATATAATAGGTTATCATACAGATAGCGATAAGAATAATGAGATTACTGCAATACTATATTTAAAAGGTGATAGTACAAAAGGTGGAGAATTACAGATAGAAGGTAAGAAGAAACATAGATTTGAGAAGAACGCATTGTTTATAATGCCATCACATTTAAGGCATAGAGCAAATCCTTATTATGGTGATGAGACTAGACTTGCAATTAAGTGGAGGTTTGTTAGAAGATGATACAAGGTATAGAAAATGTATTAATTAATGGTGTATATCCTTTTAAGGATCCTGTTGCATTTAGATTTTTTGAAGGTGTTGAGATACCTTTTAAACAACAAGGAGAATATAAAGTTTGTATTCACACGAAAGAAGTAGACAACGCACTTAAAATAACCCATAATTATTTGGGTGATAAATATATTAAACTAATATCAGGTAAGTATAATCTATACGGTCAACCTGAAATAGTCAATGGTGTTGATAATCCATCAACTAATTGGCACAATGATTTGAAAGAAGGAGCGAACCTTGCTATATTAATGTACTTTACAAATTCTAGTAATAGAGAACAAGGCGGTTCAATATCAGTTAGAAATAAAGAGACTAACGAATTGTCTTGTATGTTGCACCCAGGTAAAGGTGATATGATTATCTTAAATCACAAAGAGACTTGGCAACACAAAGTAAGTGATTGGAAAAGTGTACCTGGTAAAGAAGATAGAATAGTCGGGTGTTTTGATTTTAATATATGAAGAATAAATTATTTCCTAATGGCAGAATACACGCCTCAGAAAAACAAGATTTAGATTACTCAAATGGTTACTATGCCTTATCAGTAAGTCCGTTTGACAAAGAGTATGATAACGAAGTAGAACCTGGTGTATTACAACATTGTAAAGCACTTGTTAGAAAAGGTTATCTACCTCTATCAAGTTGTGAAGGTCATTACGGAAACAAACACTATCTAAACTGGTATGTTATGATTGCTGTACCAGGCAAGAATAGAATAGAAAGAATTTTTGATGTAATACAAAAACTAAAAGATGTACCTGGTATATTTTTTAAAGTAAAAGAACAAGTGGCAAATGTTAATGGTCAAATAGGTGTTAGAGTTGAACAACCTATGGAGAGAGAAGCAGAATATAATGAATTGAATAGATTGTTTATGAGAAATCATACTGCGTATAGTTTTTTATATTTCGGTTTATTTAAAGATAATAATATATGGTCACATATTAAAAGATTAATTTTATTCAGATATAGTAAAAGAAAGATTTTAAATATAATTGAGGAACTTGAATATGACATTGCCGAAGATTAATTTATCTATCAATCCTAGTTATCATTGTAATTTTAGATGTCCTTGGTGTTATCTTACACCTAAACAATTAGGTGATACGAAGACAATAGACCATTTCAAGTTAAATGATATACTTGCACATATACAAACTTATAGAGATATAAACCATATTGACTTATATGGTGGCGAGATAGGTATAATTAAGAAAGATAAATTAGAAGCGATTACTAATACTATTAGATTTTATTACAAAGATAAGATTAATATTAATACTAACTTGTCTACAATGAATCCTATATTTTTTAATCCTGATTATTATTTAAGTGTTAGTTATGATTTTACTGCAAGACAAGACCATATGAAAGTATTTGAGAATATGACAAAGTTGCCTGTTGATTTTTCTGTTCTTGTATTAGCAAATGAACAAGTATTAAAAGAAGTAGGTAGTGCTCACTTCTGGGAAAATTTCAGAAAACTAAAACATAGAAATAAAAGATTTAAAAGTGTTGAAGTAAAACCTTATAGTAAAAATCAGGCAAACAATTATACGGTAACAGACGCACAATTTGAAGATTATATTTTAGAGTTATGTGCTCAATATCCTGCCTTTATGACAAAGTATGATACAGACGAAAGAATAGAAGATTTTACTTTTGTTAATGAATTAAATATATTAGATAGTTTAGATAAATCTTATAACGCATATTCAGATGACCACTTATATATTACACCTTCAGGAGAGTTAGCAGTATTAGACTTTGACAAAGATGATAAAGAGTATTTTAGAAAAGTAGATAACTTTGAAGATTATATAAAGTGGACAGAAGAAGAAAAACAAAAGATAGATAAATCGCCTATATGTAATAAGTGTGAATACAAAGGTTTCTGTTTAACTGAACATTATAGATTTGTTGAAAATTTAGAAAATGGTTGTAATGGTTACAAGTATCTATTAGATACTTACAAGTTTAGATATGGTAAAGAGAGATTGATTAATGTCTAATAGAGCATTTTGTATAGGTAATGGTAGAAGTAGAAGAGGTTTCAATCTAAAGTCTCTCAAAGGTAGAGGCGTTATAATAGGTTGTAATAATCTCTATAAAGATTTTGCACCTGACATATTAGTTGCAACTGACCATCCTATTATGCACGAAATATACAGAAGTGGTTATTGTTATACTGCAAATTGTTATTTTAGAGATTGGGTTACGATACCTGTACAGAATTTTGATATGATGATACAAGGTATGTTTCCTGAACATAGAGATATAAAAACTATAAGACGAGACGGACTATTAATAGAAAATCAAAGACAAGGTTCTAAAGAATTTGTTGTACACGGATATAAAGACAAAGAAACTAATCAAACAGAAGTATCATTAAGTTGGTGTACAGAAGACAAAGTAAAAAACTTGACAGACATTTATAGAGAACACGAACAAGTTGAGTGGGGTACAGGAACGACAAGTGGTTATGTTGCGTGTAAAGAAGTATCAGAATTAAAAGAAGTCTATCTCATAGGACACGACTTCTTTAGTATTGACAAACAATTTAACAACATTTATAGAGGTCAAAAATTCTATAAAAGTGATACTCATATTTCAGACTATAATATCAATAAGTGGATATATGAGTGGCGAAGACTATTTAAGTGGTATAACTGGATTAAGTTTTACAAAGTCAATAGAGAGAATTATTTAAATTTAAAAATCAACGCTTGGGACGATTGCAAAAATGTGGAGTATATAAGTTATGAAGGAATGGAAACTCAAACAAGAAGTCTACCATAGACTAAACACTACTCATAAAGATACTCTAGCAGACAAAGAGATATCTTTGATATGGAAAGAAGACGATATTGTAGATTGGGCAATACGACATTGGAACGAAAAAGTTGACAGGTTCGTATACCCAGCAAAGAGTTATTGTGTAGCGATATGCTATGCGAAGTGGATTGAGAGAGATTATGGTGACAACTTTTATGAGTTGTTAAATGACCCAATGTTATTATATGGCAATGACGATTACTTTGAGGTGTATGATAAAACACCACACATATATAACAAGATAATATCAGCATACCCTAAAGATGAGAATAGTGGTATGATACCAGATATTCGTGGATATTATGAAAAAGAAATAAAGTACGATACTGGAATTAATATAAATAATACTATAACAGGAGAAAATTATGGCAATTAAGATTAATGGTAAAGAGTATGATGAGAATAAGTTTGATGACAAGACTAAAAACTATGTTATCGCAAGACAGGAACTTGTTCAAAATCAGGCGAGATTGGAGATTGAAATGGAAAAAGTTCAAGTGCTTATCAGATATTACAATGCGAAAATCTGTGAGTTCTTGGGAATAGACCCAAACGCTCCTAAAGAAGATACCAAAGATACACCAAAAGAATAGTAAACAATGGCGGCAATAGCAAATTTAAGGATAGACCAAGGCACCACATTTAGTTCAAATGTCACCCTTGCAGGTAATGATGGCGCAGCCTTTGACCTCACAGGTCATACGGTTGAGGCTAAGATGGCAAAAGGATATGAGAGTACTAAAACTCGTATCACTATGACAACAGCAGTAGCGAACCCTACAACAGGGATTATCACACTATCTTTAACGGCTGCTCAAACTTCTGCCCTAGACGCACCTAGTAGATATGTCTATGATGTAGAGGTTACGAACAGCACCTCAAATACGGTTACCCGAGTTATAGAAGGAATAATAACCGTTCGCCCTAATGTAACCACATAAACTAAATACTATTAAGTTTGAGTACCCTTTGGTTATAAATATTAACAATTAGAGGGAGATTGTAAAGTGGCTCAGATAAAAGCAAGAATAGATAGTACGATTACAAGACCGCAACAAGTGTCGGTCACAATGCCTGCTGGTGCTCAAAGTCAGACAGCGGTTACTAACTCAACATTAAAGTTGAGACTATTACAAGATGTTGACGCTAGTTCATTAAAAGATGGTTCAATGATACAATACTCTAGTTCAAGTGATAAGTTTGTTGTTAGAGACGAAATAACAACAACTACTGGTTCAATCACATTAAACGGCGGAAACTTTTAAGGAATAAAAAATGGCAACTATAATACGAATTAAACGAAGTGCTAACGCTACAGCACCTTCAACATTAAAACTTGGTGAAATGGCGTATGCGTATGGTACTGGTACAGCTGCCAACGGTGGTGATAGACTTTATATTGGTACTGGTGGTACAGACGGTTCTGGTAACGCAAATAGTATTGATGTTGTAGGTGGTAAGTATTTCACAGAATTATTTCCTACTTCAAACGGTACGGTTACTTCAGAAAAATTAATCACAACGGATTCAAATAACAGAATTGACACAATGGTGTTTGGTAACTCAAACACTAACGCAGGTCAAATTACTTTCAACGAGGCGTTAAACAATGGTTCAAATAACATTGTATTAAAAGCGCCTACTTCATTAGCAAACTCATCAACAATAGTATTGCCTGATGGTGCAGGTTCTCAAGGACAATTCCTTAAAGTTATATCTGCAAATGCTGGAGAAGCGACTTTAGGATTTGACGCTGTTGATACTACACTTACTTTAGAAGATAGTGCTGGTTCTACAATTGACTATTCAACTGCAAACACTTTATTGTTAACAGGTGATGGTACAATTGATACAACTGCTACTGCAAATACAATTACAATTAAAGTACAAGATGGTGGTATCGGAACAACTCAACTTGCAAACTCTAGTGTAACCAGCGCTAAGTTAGCAAACGATAGTATTACAATAGGTGGTACAGCAGTTTCTTTAGGAAACTCTATTACTGACCTATCAGGATTAACAAGTGCTGTAGTTGATGACTTGACTTTAAACGGACAAGATATTTCAACAACATCAAGTAATAAGAACATTACACTAACACCACACGGAACAGGAACGGTTACCGTACCTAGTGGATATAAAGACAGAAGTGGTTTTGCTGCTGATAGTTTAGCAACAAAAGAATATGTTGATAGTGCTTCTTCAGGATTAGATGTTAAAGATAGTTGTAGAGTTGCCACAGCTTCTGCTTTAACGGTTACTTATGACCAATCTAACGGAAGATTAGACAACGCAGGTACACAAGCTGCTCTTGTTATAGACGGCGTAACCTTATCAGTAAACGATAGAGTGTTAGTAAAAGACCAAACTGAAGCAAGACAAAACGGATTATATGTTGTATCAGATATAGGTTCTAACTCTTCAAACTGGAGATTAACTAGAGCTTCTGACGCTGACGCAGGTAGTGAAATTACTGGCGGTACATTTACTTTCGTTGAAGAAGGAACTGCTAATAGTGATAACGGTTATGTATTTACACATAACGGAACACCAACATTAACAGACAATACATTATCTAATAATACAGAATTACCTGTATCACAATTCTCTGGTGCTGGTCAAGTAGTTGCAGGTGCAGCTCTTGTCAAAGCAGGAAATACTTTAGATGTAAATGTAGATAACTCTTCAATCGCTGTTGTATCAGACGCATTACAAGTTAAAGCAGGTGGTATTACAAATGCTATGTTAGCAGGAAGTATTACAGCTGCAAAACTTAACAATCCGAATATTACATTAGCTTCAGACAACGATACAGGAACACCAAGTTTCGCACTTGAAGGTTCTTTGACCGTTGCAGGTGGCGAAGGAATTGATACTTCTGCTAGTGGTTCAACAATCACTATTGCTGGTGAGGATGCTTCAACAACAAATAAAGGAGTTGCGTCTTTTGATACTGCAAACTTCACGGTTACTTCTGGTGCCGTTGCGGTAACTACAATTGATGGTGGGTCGTTCTAATGTCCACGGTCATAAAACCAAAACGAAGTTTTACAACCGGTTCTGTACCACAATTAAGTGATTTAGAAATCGGTGAAATCGCAATGAACATTGCTGATGGTAAGTTTTATACCAAGGCAAATGCGAATACGGTTAAAGAAATTGGTGGTGCGTCTGCTGTTAATATTCAATCAGTATTACAAGCAGGTAACACTTCAACGACAGATATAGTATTGAATAATGCTAATATCACTTTTGAAGGTATTACACCTGACGCATACGAAACAACATTAACGGTAGAAGACCCGACTGCTGATAGAACGGTTAAACTACCTAATTCAAGTGGGACACTTGCATTGACAGGAGATATTCTTGCCTTTGCTGTTGTCTTTGGAGGATAATAAATGGCAAGTGCTTTTAAAAATGCAGGACAAGCGAACCCTACGGCTGATGACGCAACAGCAAATGTATATACAGCGCCTTCTAACGGAACTGCTGTGCTACACGCTGTTTATATCTCTAATACTTCACAAAGTACACAAGCAAATGTAGATGTAAAAGTGACCATAGATGGTGGTACAACTTTTAGACATATAATAAAGAATTGTATCATACCTCAAAATAACACATTTATTTTAGATAAACCTGTAAATTTAGAGGCCAATGATATAATAAGAGTAGTAAGTAATATCACAGGAACTGATACTTTTATTTCAGTACTAGAGAATACTTAATAGATTATAAATAGTATAAATATAAGAAAAAGAGGAAGAATTAAATGGCATTAGCATTAGCAACAGGAGCTTCAACCGCCGTCGGAGTAGACGCTGCTGGATTTCAGATTTCAAATGAATACGCTATGCACGCCCTTAACCGTGATGTAAATGGTCTTCTAATTTACACGAAGACTAAACTTGATAGTACAGATACTATTGAAGTTAACAATGGAGAAGGTTTTGGGTACAATGGATTTGAAGGACTTGCAATAGGAAAAGCAAGTGATGGTACTACCGTTCAGAATACACTACAAAGTGATTTTGACGAAACAACGGATGCACACTTTCAAACAAATGCAAAATTTAGAAAGTATCAACAAGTTAGATTTGACCCGTTGAAACTTTTTTACTTTATTAATGATGAAGGAATGTTAGTCGCTAGATATCAACACGATTATACTTATGCGGCTAGTGAGACGGCAACAAGCACTACTGGAACCAACTGGATTCCTACTGGTGGAAATTATTACACACAATCAAATGTCAGTAGATATTTGTAATTAAACAAGAGAGAGAATAAAAATGGCAGATTTTATTTTAGGTAGACTTAAATTTCACTTTAAAGGGGATTGGGTTACAGGTACCGCTTATATCAAAGATGATGTCGTAAGATATGGTGGTAATTCGTTTGTCGCAATGGCAAACCATACAGGTTCAGCAACTTTTGAAGCTGACCTTTCAACAACAAAATGGAAAAAGATGAGTGCCGGACAAGAATGGAAAGGCGCTTGGCAAACAACAACATACTACAAAGT
>TARA_B100000963_G_scaffold325151_1_pt1 | contig 22821 bp, 17 predicted proteins | sample TARA_B100000963 | Tara Oceans TARA_B100000963 (sample SAMEA2622097) | marine metagenome | biome: marine biome (ENVO:00000447); feature: surface water layer (ENVO:00002042); material: "saline water (ENVO:00002010), including plankton (ENVO:xxxxxxxx)" | depth 5 m | reverse complement strand
GGCGGAGGAACAAATTCAACACCCGATGATTCGCTGGGCTCAACTTGTTCGGCAAAAGGGTTAAAACCAGAGGAATCCGAAGATTCCGAATCTGCGGGGGGAACCGTGGTTTTGTCGTTCGCTTTTTGCGGTTCGATGGGTTCTGCGACCGGATCGTTCTCAAACGGATTGAAGGTGGGCGCTGGAGGAGGAGGCGGAGGGGGTTGCTGGGATGGTGATTCCGGTACTGAGGCAGGCGTAGTAGAATCGTCCCCAAAGGGATTAAAAGTCGGGGCCGCAGGAGGTGGCGGAGGGAGTTGCTGGGATGGTGATTCCGGTACTGAGGCAGGCGGAGCCGGATCGTCCTCAAAGGGATTAAAGGTCGGGGCTGGGGGAGGAGGAGCAGGTGGTGGTGGCGCAAACAACTCCTTCCCCTCAGGAGAGGGCGGCGGAGCAACTTGATCATCGAACGGATTAAAGGTCGGAGCCGGATTTCCCGGACTCATCGGCGCAGGGGGCGTGGGTGCGGGCTCGGAAGGTTTTTCGTTTGTCTGTTCTTTTGGTTTTGCAATAGCCGATTCGGGGATAATTTCCGGAGAAGAGGGCTTTGGCTCAAGTGTGGCTGGGGTCGATGGCTTTGCCGCTTGCGGGATTGGGGAATTGGAAGAAGATTCGGTTGGTTCAAGCGCTTCCTCAACGGGTGGCTTGAGTTCCTTCGGAGAATTACCGGGCTCTGGGGACAGCGGCTGCTCCTTTGGTTCCCCGGTAACTGCAGGTTTTGGCTCCGAGGAAATGGGGGCAACTTCGGGATCGATGATAACAGTCTCTGCCGCCGGCTCGGATGGGGAAGGGGACTGAGCTTCCTGAGGAGCCGAATTTTCAGATGGACCGGGACGTGAAATTTGTTGTCCCGTCAAAATGTTTTGGATGGGATCACCGTCTGCGAACTGTAGTTCGGAAACCTTTTCCCCCGCTTTATTCCATTCTATGCATACGCCATGTTCCAAGTTGTTGCGAAAGTTGTAATCGAATTGCTGCTGACCGTTAGGGAACCAGCCCTTGGAATTTCCTTCCATTTTTCCATCCACAAATTGGGCGGTTAGTCTTTTTTGTCCATGTTCGTACCAAATCGTACGCATACCATGCTGTTTGTCCTTTTGGTAGAAGATTCCAAGCTTTTGCTGACCGGATTCATACCATTCTGAGGAGGGGCCTTCGCGGAGTCCGTGCCGATAAATGGTTGATGATTTCTTGGATCCGTCGGCATACCATTCCCAAGCGTCTCCATGGGGTTTGCCGTCTTTCATGTTAACTTCCAAAATTTTTATACCGTTGGCGTGCCATTCGGACTTGGTCCCGTTGAGTTTGCCTGATTTGTAGTTCTCTTCTCGAAGTAACTCTCCGGTAATGCGATACTCCTTGGAGGAACCGTCCCTTAATCCATCCGCGTAAGAAATCGATCGCCGTTTTCTTCCGTTGTAGAAGAATTCGATGGTCTCTCCGTGTCTCTTGCCATTCTGCCAGGATGATACTGATTTGGTGGGGCTTTGCTCGTAGGTTTCAATGGCCTTGCCGGAAAAAAGCGTACCGTCCGTAGAAGAGTTGGTTTCGTCCTTGGCTCTTCTGACGAGGCCATTCTCGTCACTATCGAGCCAGTGTAACATCACGGTGCCGTCTGGTTCGCTGGGAAAATTGGAGGAAGATTGAACGCATGACGAAACGCATATCGCAAGAGTCAGGCAGAAAACGGCGGCAAGGGTCTTTTTCATCGGTTCGATTATTGTCGCGACCTCCGCTTTGTGGCAAGAGGTTTTTATCTAGGGGCGGAGTGCAGTGAAGCAATCTATTTCACTGTCTTTGCTTCTATGACGGAAGGCTGGGAGAAGGATCGCAGGCAGTTTGAGTTGAAGGTTTGAATCCGTGGAATTAAACTTCTTCTCGACCGAAAAGGAAGTCTTCAAGGTCGCGCCTTTGCTTTTTGGATGGTCTCCCCTTGGAAACGGTACTGGGGTAAGCGAACTTTCTTTTCGCATGATCTTCTTGGGCTCGTTGATAGGTTTCTTGGGAAGTCAAGTCCTCGAGAAATTCAGGAACTTTCGAGGCTGACGTCCTTTTATCAAGAAGACCGACAACCTGCAGTTTTTTATCAATGGGACCTTGCCTGATCGACAGGATGTCTCCGACTCGAAGATAACGAGATGGCTTGGCCAATTGATCGTTTACCTTAACCCAGTTGCGTTTGCATGCATCCGTGGAGAGGGAGCGGGTTTTGAATATTCGGGTTGCCCATAACCACCGGTCCAAGCGAACCTTTTCCATTTGTTGATGATCCGACACCTAATCCTTTACGGGGGACAAGCGGATCTCCAAAGCGATCCTTTGATTGGATTTCAAGGTTATTTGTAAGTTCTTGCGTTCGTGGTTGGGCAAATCGATGACCTTGATCTTGTCAGCCCCGATTCCCGAACGTTGAAGGGCATAGGGCAGAAAATTGAGCAATTCAGGGGAATATTTTGAGAAGTCGGGTATAACGTAGTCCCTTTTGGAAAAAGCAAGTCCGTGGAGCAGAAAAAGGAAACGATCTTCATCCGACATTCCCAAACCCAAGGCAATTTTGTTAAGGGTTTTGCAGCCGGCGGTCCTAATCCCATTCTCAATATCATTGACAATGGAGGTGGCCACTTTGCTTTCCTTGGCCAGTTCGGGTTGAGTAAACCCGGATTTTTTTCGCAGAGACTTAAGATTTTTCCCAAACGCTTTGATCGAAGACATGCAACCATTCTAGGTGGCGGCTGCGTCTGGGCAAGGAAATTGAGAGAAGAACTAGTTCTCGAGGATTTTGGCTCTAAATTGTCGGGCTCCTGGCCATTCCGAATTTTCAGGCAAGCTAGAATTTGAATCTCTGACCGGTGAAAGCTCGATGATGAAGGATTCAAAGGGCTTCCGAGGGGTTATCGCTTCGGGGGTCGCAGGAGAATGAGTTTGGCTGGCGTTCTCGTAGTCCGCCGGTGAAGAAGTCCCTTCTTCGCCGATAAGGGAGTCAATCGCTTTCGTTATTTCATCCTTGTATTTCCAGGCCGTAAAGGAGCCTGCGCCGATCAGGCAGAGACTGACCAGATAAAAAAGCGAGGCATTTCGATCGGCTTTCGGGTAATCGGGCCGGGGTCCTTGTATGGCTGCATCCCATTCCTTCCATTCTCGGATGACTTTTCTTCTCTCCACGATCGTTCCGGTTAAAATGGCGAATTCATATAGAACGTAGAGGGGGATTGTGAGAATGCATAGACTGACCGGATCTCCGCCCGGTGTTATCAGAGCGGCTGAAACCATCAGAATGACCAAAACGATTCTGCGACTTTCCCGAAGCTTGACTACCGAAAGAATGCCAATTCGGACAAGCAGGATCAGAACCAATGGAAACTGGAAGGCGATACCAACGGCAAAAGTCATCCAAATGACCGTGCTGTAGTAGTTGCCGGCTTCCGGACGGTAGACGTCCAAACCCAGAACGTTGAATGAAAATTCAATCGTGAAGGCTAAGGAAAGGGGGAGAATGAAGAAATAGGTCATGGATGCCCCCGCGAGAAAGAGTAGTGTTGCGGCGACGCAACCCGGAAAGAACACGCGTTTCTCCTTGTGCGTAAGACCGGGAACCACAAAACTTCCCACAAAATAGAGAATGATCGGAAGGGATAAGCCCAACCCCCCCAGAAAGCATATTTTCATGGCTATGAAAATAGGGGAATAGGATCGTATGACTTGCAGAAGGTTGCGGTTCTTGCCTCCTGCGAAATGAGCGAGCATTCTAGTTTGATGATGCGGGTCCGAGATTCCCCATCCATGCAATTGCTCCTCCTTCGCATTCCTCAGCATGCCTAGGTCCACCTCCTGTTTTTCCAGAGTTTGGGCGTATTGTTCCAATCCTATGCTTTGCAGGTCGATGCTTATTTCCCCAAAGTCTTCCACGGCCTTGATCAAGGGCCATTGCAAAGCCTTGACGGAATCCTGCATGAAAACGGCAACACCAATGCACCCCAACAGGAAGGCGCAGACGGCTTTGAGGATAACCCATCTGAGTTCCTCCAAGTGTTCGAGGAAATGCATCGCATTGGGGTCGGATTTTGTGCTCTTACCCTTCTTCCTGAGGGCTCCGACCAAGCCTTCCTCACGAAACCTTTCTCCGAACCCTTTGGGGCCGACTTTCTTATCGTCCGAGCTCACTGTCTGCAAAATGTCATCAACAATTATTTTGAATACGCGAAGTTGATTTATGCCTGAAAATGACCTTCTCGTCCATGCTAAAGGATGAAAGGAAGAGCGTGTCGAGCGTTAGGCAAACAAGTCGTCCGTTGACAAAGCTTGTAAAAAATAAGATAAATTTCCCTTCGAATTTCCAAGGTCCGAGTTTTTTCAACGAACGCGTGTTTTGGAATTTTTTCATGACGCTAACCACAACCTTACAAAATGGCACAGAAAAAGAAGGCAAAAAAAGCCAAGAGCAAAACCACTGGAAAGGTCGCGAAAACGCGCGCTTCCTCTAAATCCAACGAGCCAAAGTACGTCTACGATTTCGGAAACAAGACCGATGGCGATGCAAAGCAAAGAGAACTTTTGGGAGGTAAGGGCGCGAACCTAGCCGAAATGGCGAGCATCGGTTTGCCCGTACCCCCTGGTTTTACGATTACCACCGAGGTGTGCACCTACTTTTATTCGCACAAAAAGAGCTACCCAAAGGTTTTGGACGAGCAGATTCGTTCATCGGTGGCCATTGTCGAGAAGCAGATGGGAAAAAAATTGGGTGACCTTAAGAACCCCCTTTTGCTTTCCGTTCGATCGGGTGCCCGTGACTCGATGCCTGGAATGATGGACACGATCCTTAACCTCGGACTCAATGACGACACGGTCGAAGCCTTGGCCAATGCTTCGGGGAATGAGAGATTTGCCTGGGATTGTTACAGGCGTTTCATTCAAATGTACGGTGACGTGGTTATGGGAGTTCAAAAACTTCCCAAAGAGGACCATGACCCTTTTGAGGCGGTGATAGAGGATTTTAAAAAGGAGATTTTTCCCAAGGAAAAGGGTGAGGTCGACGACTCTCGAATCTCCAGCTCCCAGATGAAAGAGTTGGTCAATCGTTTCAAAGCTCTGGTAAAAAAGAGATCCGGGAAGGACTTCCCAACCTGTCCATGGCAGCAACTCGAAGGCTCCGTAGGAGCGGTTTTCAGTTCCTGGATGAATGACCGGGCTATCGTTTACAGGCGTAAGTACGGCATCCCCGCTGAGTGGGGGACCGCTGTCAACGTACAGGCAATGGTATTTGGAAACACCGGTAAGAAATCCGGCTCGGGAGTGGGATTCACTCGGGATCCTGCCAGCGGCGAGAAGGTTCTCTACGGAGAATTTCTCACGGACGCGCAAGGTGAAGACGTTGTTGCAGGGGTTCGGACCCCTCAACCAGTCGCAAAGCTTAAAAGGGTACTTCCGAAGCCATTTAGAGAACTCGTCCTGGTGCAGAAAAAACTCGAAAGGCACTTCAAGGACATGCAGGACTTTGAGTTTACCATAGAAAACGAAAAGCTCTATATGCTGCAAACCCGCAACGGAAAACGAACTGGACTCGCCGCCGTTCGAATTGCAGCGGAAATGGTGAAGGAACGACTCATCGATTGGAAAACGGCGATCAAACGCGTTCCCGCAGATCAATTGGACCAAGTGCTTTCTCCCGTATTCGATGCCAAGGCGCAAAAAGCCGCAGAGCGTTTGTGCAAAGGTTTGCCAGCCGGTCCTGGCGCCGCATCCGGTAGAATTTGTCTTAATGCGGAGCGAGCCGTGGATGCGGCAAAGAAGGGGAAAGTGCTTCTCGTCAGACAGGAGACTTCTCCCGAGGACTTGCGCGGAATGATTGCTGCGGAGGGAATCCTAACGGCGCGTGGTGGAGTTTCTTCGCACGCGGCTTTGGTTGCTCGTCAAATGGGAAAGGTTTGCGTCTGCGGAGCTTCCGAGCTGGACGTTGACTACCATTCGCGCACCGTAAAGGTCGATGGCAAAACCTTCAAGGAAGGTGATTACATGTCCATCAATGGAACCACCGGTGAAATTTTCGCGGGTGAATTGAAGACCGCGCCATCCGAGATCATCCAGGTCTTGGTGGATAAGAAATTGGATCCCAAGAAAAGCAAGGATTTCAAGTACTTCTCCCAACTTATGGGATGGTGCGAGAAAGCCACCAAGATGTCCGTTAGGACCAACGCAGACTCACCCTCTCAAGTGGCCAATGCGATTGCCTTCGGCGCATCCGGAATCGGATTGTGCAGAACCGAACATATGTTTTTCGAAGGGAACCGGATTGATGCGATGCGTCAGATGATTCTTGCGGATAATGAAGTGGATCGTCGAAAAGCTCTCAAAAAACTGCTGCCTTTCCAAAGAAGGGATTTTCAAGGGATTTTCAAGGCCTTGGATGGCCGTCCGGCCACAATTCGCTTGCTGGATCCGCCCCTTCATGAATTCCTTCCTCATGATCAGGCTTCTCAACGCGATCTTGCTAAGAAACTAGGAGTGACCTTGTCATCGATTAAAAAGCGTGTGGAGGATTTGCACGAATTCAATCCGATGCTTGGTCATAGAGGTTGCCGATTGGGGATCTCGTATTCGGAAATAACCGAAATGCAGGCGCAAGCCATTTTGGAGGCCGCAATCCTTGTGAAGCAGAGTGGAATTGAAGTTAACCCTGAGATTATGGTTCCTCTGGTTGGGTTTCCGAAGGAATTGGAACTTCAGGTTGCAGTCATTCACGAAACGGCCAAGAAGGTTTTTGCCGCCAAAGGTGAGAAAGTGAAATATCTCGTCGGCACCATGATTGAGATACCCCGAGCCGCTTTGGTCGCAGATGAGATCGCAAAGACCGCTCAGTTCTTTAGTTTTGGTACCAACGACTTGACTCAGACTACCATGGGGATGAGTCGCGATGACTCCGGAAGCTTTCTCCCTAATTACACAGAATTGGACATCATTGACGCGAATCCATTCGCGAGTGTTGATCAGAGTGGTGTCGGTCAACTTATGGAGTTGGCGGTGAAAAAGGGAAAATCGTCCCGTCGTGGAATTAAATTGGGCATCTGCGGCGAACATGGTGGCGATCCGAATAGCGTAGTCTTTTGCCATAAGATCGGCTTGAATTACGTAAGTTGTTCGCCTTTTCGCGTCCCTACTGCGCGACTTGCCGCAGCCCAAGCCGCAGTGAGCTGAGAAAATTTTTGAAGGATTTTCTTCTAAAGGGTTCGAGCGCGAAAGCGCTCGAACCCTTTTTGTGAGCTAATTTCGAATCTCCTACTTTAGTAAGACGAATGTTCGAGGTGAAGGAAAAGCCAAGGCTTGTCGAGCGAGCCTATCTGATATCTGTGATTTTACGTGAGGAAGAGAGAGCGAATGCCGAAAGTTTGTTGGATGAACTTGAAGAGCTCGTTTCCAACTTGGGAATCATTATAAGGGAAAAACGGGTCATCCGTACCCGTAAAACCTTTGCCGGTCACCTAATCGGAAAAGGAAAGTTCGACCAAGTGATCGCCGAGGTAGGAGCGGCAAAATGCGACGTAATCATTTTTGACAATGAGATTTCACCCAGCCAGCAAAGAAATTGGGAAGAAGCGAGCAAGGTTTTGGTGATAGACCGGCAGGAGATCATTTTGGATGTCTTTGCGGAACGGGCACGGACCAAGGAAGCGGTCTTGCAGGTACAGCTTGCCCGACTTGAGTACTCTTTGCCGCGCTTGAGAAGAGCGTGGACGCACCTTGGTCGCCAACGTGGAGGCGGTGTTACCCAGAGAGGAGAAGGTGAGGCCCAGATTGAACTGGACCAGAGAATGTTGAGAGACAAGATAGCCTCGACCAAAAGGGAAATCGCTCAAGTTGCAACCCGAAGAGAAACAAGTCGCAAGAAGAGGCAAAGGATACCCCTTCCCAGTTTGGCTTTGGTAGGATATACGAATGCCGGCAAGTCCACCTTGCTCAATAAGCTGTCCGGTGCTTCCGTTCTCTCCGCGGACAAGTTGTTTGCAACATTGGATCCCACGAGTAGAAAAGTCGAGCTCCCCCACGGCAAAACCATCATTTTGACCGATACGGTTGGATTTATTCGCAAATTGCCCCATCGGTTGGTAGATGCCTTCCGAGCCACATTGGAAGAAGCCTTGGTTGCCGATATCCTCCTCCATGTTGTGGATCTATCGAATCCCCATTTCGAGGAGCAAATGAAAACAACTTTGTCCGTACTGGAGGAATTGGGTGCCGAAGAAAAAAGAATCCTTACCGTCTTCAATAAAATTGACCTCAAACCCGAACCCACCAAAAGAATTCGAGCAAAAGCGCTTAACCCTGATTCCGAACTCGTCAGTTCAACAACAGGCGAAGGTCTTGATGGCTTGTTGGCCAAGATCGAATTCTTTTTGAATGAGAAGAGCCAAACGAGAAAGTACCTGATCCCTCACCATGCGTATCACTATGTCGTTAAAGCTCGGCAAGAAGGATGTGTCCAATCAATGGAAAGCAATGATGAAGGGATGCAATTGGAGGCAAATCCACAAGGTAAGCTTGCCGCCTTACTCAAGAAATATGAAACAGTCGAAGACTAACGAAGCCTTTTTCTTCTGGAGTAATCAACCCATGTGACCCTGAGCATATTGGTTGCTATCCAAAAAACTCCAGTCATACAAAAAGAAACCATGCCCGCGACTATCTTAACGGCCATAGGATCCTGAGAAGGTATGTGAGGAATCAACACCCGACTCATGAAAAGAAAGAATAAAATGGCCAAAATAAGGTCAAAAACACGCCCTGTCCGAGACACTAAGGGTTTATCAGTTTTTTCTGACATGGTGTTTAAATATGGTCATTCTTGACAATGGGTCAAACCTAACCTTGTCCTTCTTTGGATGCCTCTATGATTTTTTGCTTAATTTCAGAAATGCTTAATTCCAGAAGCATGGAAGGTTTCATCCGATTATGAGGCAAAGACGGCAAGTGATGGATTGTCTCGTGGAGAATCAAGTTCCGGTTTGCGGATACTTCGTCCACTCGGTCGATGGGAGTGAAATGGGGGGCGCTGAGAAGCACTTTGGGATGTTGGACGATAAGCTCTTTGATCGCCAAGACTGCATCCGCAAAGCGATCCAATTCTTTTTTGGTGTAGCTTTCAGTTGGTTCAATCATGAGTCCGAACACTTCGGGGAATGCAACCGTGGGTGCGTGAAAGCCAAAGTCGAGAAACAATTTTCCAATTTGAGGAATCGCCTTGGTCTTGGGAATTCCGGCTTTTTCCAAAGTTGAGAATTCATCTTCGCTGAGGGTGAGGATGAACTCGTGCATCCTTGGGGAATGCTCCGCTTTGGCAGGCAACGTAGCGAATGCAACCCGAAGTTTCTCCCACAAATATCTCGCGGAAAGAACGGCCACCGAGGACATCCGCGGGATTCCTTCCCTGCCGAGTCGCAAGAGGTAGGAGTATGCCCGAACCTTATGCCCAAAGTTTCCCCAATGTCTGTGAAAGGAACCGATACTGTTCTTGGCGGAAACCGTGCGATAAGACTTATCTTCATCTTGGACGATTTGTTTCCCGGGAAGGAAATCAACCAATGCTTCGGAAACTCCCACGATCGCGTCTCCCGGACCTCCACCCCCATGCGGAATCGTCCAAGTCTTGTGGAGGTTGTTGTGCACGGCGTCGACTCCGAGGGCACCTAAATTCACAATCCCAGCGATTGCATTCATATTTGCCCCATCCATGTATACCAAACCTCCTGCTTTATGAGTCTCATCAGCAATGATTTTAAATTCATCCTCGAAAATCCCGGAAGTGTTGGGATTGGTGATCATAACTCCACATAGCCTTGAACCATGGGCATTCAATTTTTCTTTGAAATCATCCAAGTCGATGGTACCTCGGTCGTTGGCTTGGAGATAAATAATCCCATCCGGATAGCCGGCCATAGCGGCTGTGGCAAAATTGGTTCCATGCGCCGATTTTGGGATGAATATGATATCCCGGTCATGATCGCCGTTATGTCGATGATAAGCCTGAAACAACTTTAGGCCCACAAGCTCGCCTTGAGCTCCGGCGACTGGTTGAGTCGTGACCCCTTGCAGGCCAGTAATTTCCTTAAACCATTCTTGAATTTCGAACAAAATGGCGAGGGGGCCTTGGACGTCTTCCGTGGGTGCTTGCGGATGAGCATTTGAAAATCCCGGCAGGGCCGCGGCCCAATCGTTCAACATCGGGTTGTACTTCATCGTGCAGGACCCCAAGGGGTAGCAACCATCGTCGGGACTCACGTTCAAACTCGCTAGTTTTTCATAGTATTGAGTGAGTTCTTCTTCGGAAAAAGCAGGGAAGTCAAGGTCGCCGGAACGAAGATAATTCTCAAGCGGGGGATTTTTAGTGAGATTCGTTGGTTCGAGGGACGATTCGAAATTTTCACTAAAAAATTGAATGAGGTTCTGAACGTCCTCATCCGACTGATTGTCGGTAAAGGTGACTTTGAGCAGTTTCCTTGCCCTTGGTAGATTGGATCGACCCGTTATCTCCACACCGATTTGCAAGTTAACGGCTCGGGCATTTGCAAAGAGGGGCCGAAGAGATTCGCAGGTCTCAAGGACCAATTCATTGAAGCAAGGGGATTGCGAAAATGCCAAGGAGATCCCGTCGAGCTTTTCAATCGCGCGAAGAAACCTGTTCTTATTGCGGAGGGCGGTCTGCAGACTGTGTTTTAATCCCGAGTTGCCTTTTGATAAGAGATTGGCACCGGCAAGTGTGGCCAGAAAGGCTTGGTTGGAGCATACGTTTGAAGTCGCCTTTTCCTTTCGAATGTGCTGTTCACGAGTGGACAGAACCATAACGAAGCAATCGCGACCGCTGATGTCTTTGGCTTTTCCAATGTACCTTCCGGGTGTGTGCCTGAGATCCCGTTTGTTTCCTTCATGGTAACGGCAACCGAACAATCCCAGGCCGGGTCCGCCGAAATTGGCCCCGATTGCCAGATGCTGTGCATCTCCAACAATAAAGTCCGCACCTTTCAAACCAAATTCGACGGGAGGCTTCAAACCCCCTGATGCAAGAAGGAAGGGGTCAATGGAGGCAATCGAACGGATGCCGTTTACTTGGCAAAAATCCGTTAACTCATCGACTTTCTCCAGCAGTCCGAAGCCGTTTACTTGCGGGAATACGAAGGCTGCGAATTGATTTGTCTGACCTTTCGATTTATCCTTTAGAGATTCGAGGGATAGAAGTCCGTTTTTTGGATCGATTTCTACGAAGGAAAACTCAATTCCCGTTTCTTGCGCAATCGTATCAAGCACTTCGAGGTCCTTGGGGAAGAGACTACGGGCAAGCAGGACTCTTTTCGGACGGTCGGACGTTCTGATGGCGCACGCGATCGCCTCATAAATGGCAAATGAACGATCATACAAGGAAGTGTTTATGGCTTCAAACCCAGTAAGGGCCGATATTGCGCATTGATAAATCCAGTGCGTTACGAGAGTCCCTTGGCTGCGCTCGGGTTGGTAGGGCGTGTAAGAAGTGCTGAGTGGTCGCAGATTGGAAACGAAATCCACTATGGGATTGATTGACCAGACCGGCAGCTGATCACCGATGAAGGAGGTCTTGAGGGAAGTCTTTTCGGATAACTCCTGTAATTTTTCGATGGTTGATTCGTAACTGAGTTCCTCGGGCACTTGCAGGCCATCGCGAAAAAGCTCACCGGGCGAGATATGCGCAAACAGTTCGGGGAGGTCTCGTAATCCTGAAGTTGAAAGCATTTCATCCAGGTCTTCCTGCGATGCTGAAATGTAGTGGCGTTCCGTTTCGCGTGGAAATTCCCTGGGATCAAATGGCAGGGCGTTTAAGAAGCTTTTTGTCGAAGTACCATCCATGAGAATTTACTAAAGTAAACGTCGGTCGAATGAAACAAGGATTCATTCACGTGCACAAAATTCTAGTGCAGAATTAGCTATTTTGCAAAACGACGGTTGGAAAAAGTTTGCGTGAATCGCAATACGCCACGAATGGATTGAATATCTATTTGACTAGACGACCGTTTTCCCAAACGTTTTTTTCGGATACGGAGCCGTCTGATTCATAGAAAACTTCCTCGCCGTGCAACAGTCCATTCTCAAGGTTTACGGATCCTTGCAGGGAACCCGAACGGTTGAGAATTCTCATCGTTCCAGTGAAAGGTTCGTTCGATTTTTTGACCCTTACGGTGTCCAATCCATTGATCAATTCCGTGGTGAATTCAATTTCCGCTTCCTCAACCGTACCTGTCCAGACGGTCGATTCGCTTGGCTCGGAAATGCCAACGGGGCTTTTATTCGCTGACTTGTTCGCAGTTGACTGGGAATCAGCCTCAATGGGGTTGGAAATTTCTTTGTCCGCAGGTTTCGATTTCAGGTCGAAAGCGGGCGCGTCCGTTAAAGCCTTGGAGGTGGGAGGAATGGGAGGAGGCGCCTGCTTCGCGTCGTTGGGCATCAAAGGACTTATCGTGCCTTCCGTAGGTTTTTCCTGCATGGCTTCAGATTCCGGTTCGCTTTTCGAAGTGATTGCGTCAAATGTTTCTTGCGGAATTTCTTCAATGATAAGAACGGGTTTTTCGGCTTTTGGAGGAAGCATGGCAGGTGAGGTCATTATCTTTCCGTTTTTCCATAATCCCTGAATGCTTCGCCCGTCTGCAAAAACCAGAATCCCTTTCCCATGTTGTTGGTCATTGAGCCATTCTCCCTGATACGTCGTGCCATCGGAGGAGGTGAAGACCCCCTCACCATGCCTACTTCCCTTGAGGAAAGAGCCCTCGTAGCTTGATCCGTCCGGCCAGAAATAGGAACCTTCACCAGTTCTTTCACCCTCAAGGTATTCCCCGACGTACTTTTCTCCGTTGGCCCAAGTAAAGGAACCCACTCCATGTCTCTCGTCCTTTAGAAAATCACCCTTGTAGGACGATCCGTCGTACCATAGATAAGTGCCTTTGCCGTTTTTGGCGCCCTCCTCATCCACCTCGCCCTTGAAGGTTCCATCTGAAAAATCGATCGAAACAATTTTGTTGGATTGGCAGGACCCCAAAAGAAGAGCCAATGCGCTGAGGATGACTTTTAAGATCGGCTTGGACATACAAATATCCAAAACTGCAATTGCGATTCGGGCAAGCGTGGAAATTGCCACTGTTCTCGTTTGCAAAAGTAAAGGATTGCTCGAAACGATCACATCAGCATAGTGGTGATTTTTTAGGAGAGGTGGCAGAGTGGTCGAATGTGCCTGACTCGAAATCAGGTGTGCCGCAAGGTACCGGGGGTTCGAATCCCTCCCTCTCCGCCATGCGGGCAACCTAATTTAAGCTAAGCTCCGCTTTGATTGTAGAATGCATTGATTTTATCGGCTACGTCCTTAAAGGAAATGTCCGCCGAATAAATCAATTTGAATTCTTCAATCGCTCCTTCTTGGTTCCCCATCGATTCGAAGCAACACCCGAGTTCATAAATCGCATCTTTTTTACGCTCATCCATGACTTGGATTTCATTCTTTAGAAGATTGAATTGTTCGATGGCCAAATCATTGAAATTCTTTCTGCTGTAGGCTCTTCCCAAGTGCAGTATGGCGTCCAAACGCACTTTGGCGTTTCTTTGAGCGAGTTGAAAATGGGGCAGGGAGCCATCATAATCTTCCTCCTCGAAGAGAATAAGGCCCAGTTCATAGCGATATCCGTAGTCGTTGGGGTAACGTTGAACGAGAGATTCGAGCTGATTTTTCTGGTATTGTTTTTTGTTTAGAACAGACTCTTCGAGAGATTTGCGAACCGCTTCGTCATTGGGGCTTTCCTGAAAGGCTTTTTCCCACTGGTCGATTGCACTGTCAAAATATTCTACAGTCAACTGGCGCTCCTTTTCCTCAAGGGATACGTCGGCTTGACCGGCTTCCTGTTTGCGAGCTTCCTGGATCCAGGCAATGGCATTTTCCAAGTCTCCGTACCTTTGGTAATAATCACTGAGCTGACGGTAGTGGTTCAAGTTTTCAGGTTCCTTTTCGTACTTTTCATAGGTTTGCCTGATCAAGTCCTCCAAACTTTTGCTGTCCGTCACAGCTTTTGCCGCCTGTTCAAGTGACTGAGCCTCCGATTCATCCTTGAGTTGGGTTCTGAAATCTTCGGATTGTTCCCACTTGCCCTTGTTCATAGCCACCGCAACGGAGGCTCTTTTCATGAGGTCCTCGGCATCGCCATCACCTGGCGAAAGCTTCATTATCTCTCCACCCACGGTTATGGCGCTTTCCGTGTCCCCTGCCTCGATGTAAGCGTTGCCGAGCTCTTTAAGATTCTTCAAGTCCTTGGGTTGAATCTTCTTGATCGTTTCAAAGGCGAAAACCGCGGTTTTCATCATCCCAAGAGCCGATGCAGCATCCGCGAGCATGTGGTGAGCGAGTACGTTACCTGGAGATTTGGCGATCAAATCCTCCGCTTTGACCAAAAGGCCTTCCGGATCCTTATCGCCTTTCCCTCTCAGCATAAAGGGAGCTGAGGTGACTTTTCCCAATAATCCCGAAAGTCCCTTGGTCGAGCTTTGCGCAATTCTCAATTGCAGGGCCCTAAGCTTCTTCCTCAATTCGAGGCATCCCGGGCTCTGCTTGAGAATGGCCGCATACACCTCGACCGAGTATCCCGGGTTGCTCAGGCTAGCCTTGTCGGCGGCATCCAACTGCTTGACCTGCCTGGGATCAAGCTGAGTGATGAGAATTTCCTCAATCATTGATTATCTTTGAAAATATCATTGGGGCAATTTAAGCAAAACGTTGAATCCATAGTTTTGTGGGAAAATTACAATATTTTTTCTATGCACGTGGACAAATCGGAAAAAACTTCATTAACCAAGGATTCACTCTTCCCTTCCACCAACAGCCTGATTTTGGGTTCTGTCCCCGAATATCGTAGGAGCGCTCTCCCATCCTTCAGCATGCGTTCGTTGCATCGATTGAGCATTTTCCGAAGATCCGGGAGTTTATCCAGAGGGATTCTTTTCTTCACTCGGAAAGACCCTGATTTTGAAGGCCAAAGAACAACCTGGTTCGAGAACTTGGATAAATTGATTTGTCTTTTCGCAAGGTAATGGGCGACGGTCAGGGCGACAAACAGTCCGTCTCCGGTGGGAAGATAGTCGGATGCAATGACGTGACCCGAGGATTCGCCACCCCAATTGCACCGTAATCTCTTCATTTCAAGAGCTACGTTCCGATCTCCTACGTCGGCACGGTGAAGAACGAGGTTCATCTTCTCGAGGAATGCCGCAAGTCCGGAATTGGAGTGAACCGTGGCCACAAAAGAATCGCCTTTCAAGATGCCATTTTCCATCGCAATGGCGGCGATTAATCCAAGGACCTTATCTCCGTCAACAACCTCGCCTGCCGGATCGATGAAGACGACTCGGTCTCCATCCCCGTCGTGGGCAATCCCGAGATCCGCTTTTTCCGTAATTACTCTTTGAGCGGCCTCTCGCGGAAATTCCGATCCCGCGTCTTGGTTAATCATGCCATCGCCTGCGTTCAGCAGAACCCCTTCGGCGCCCAAGGCTTCGAAGGCCCGCGGGGTGGTTGATTGCGTCGCTCCATTGGCAAGGTCCAAAACCACTTTCATGCCCCGTAGGGTATTTGGGGGAAACCTTGTTAGCAGGTTATCAAGGTAAGGACCTTCCACTTCGATGAACTTGGCTTGAAAATCCGAATGAGCGGTTTGGAGAGTTGGCTCGATGCATGTTTCGATGATTTCCTCTTCCTCCTTTGAAAGTTTGGATCCGTACTGAGAGAAAACCTTGAGGCCATTATCGGAATGAGGATTGTGGGAGGCGGTGACCATGACCCCTAAATGGGCCTTGGATTGAATTACTCCGTATGCCAGAGCGGGACTCGGGATCATACCGGCGTCCAGCGGTTGAAAACCTTCCATTCTGAGCCCGTTGCCACAAGCATCCTGCAATCCTTTACCGGAAGGTCTTGAGTCACGCCCTAGAATAACCGAACCTCCTACCTTTCCCTCAAGCCTGAGAAACTTTCCCAATGCCCTGCCGAACGAGACGGCAAAGTCATGGTTTATGGTTTCTCCGCCGAATGGACCACGAATTCCATCCGTTCCAAAAAACTTCATCTTAGCGCTTGGCGAAAAAGTTTCTGACCTCTTCCAGCCATTTTCGGACCCGACCGCCTTTCAAGAGGGATTGGGACAAATCAATGCCCTCTTCAAAAGATGCCACTTTCCCGCAAACAAGAAAGGCGGTGGCGGCGTTTATGAGAATTGTGGCGAGCAATCCGGGGCGACAATCAGCGGATAATGCGCGCTCCATAATCCGGAGGTTCTCATCGAGGTCCCCTCCTTTCAAATCTACAAAATCGAAAGTGTTCTGATTCCATTTCGAAGGACTCCACGTTTCGATGCCTTCGGATTCCATCCTACCGAAGGCAAAGACCGAATTATCTCCGCAGGCCGTCAATTCATCCACACCCTTGACCTTCTCCTTTGCAAGGTGCCCATGGACTATCATTCCATGCGTAGTTCCGTTTTCCCTCAGTGCATTCCCAACGCGGGTAAGGTATTTTGGGTCAAACACGCCCAAAAGCTGATGGGCTGGTTTGGCTGGGTTTAAGGTTGGACCCAGAAGGTTGAAAATCGTGACAATTCCTTCTTCCGCCAACAATTTTCTTACCGGTGCGATATTCTTGAAAGCAGGGTGATAATTGGGGGCAAAGAGAAAGGCAAAATTTAAGGTTTCAAGTCCCGAGCGGATTTTCTCGGGAGGCGCATCCAGGGGAATCCCGATGGCTTGAAGAAGATCCGCGCTTCCGCATCGAGAACTGATCGATCGATTTCCGTGCTTGATTACAGGTATGCCGGCCGCGGCAACCATAAATGAAACGAAGGTCGATACGTTGAAGCTACCCGCCTGATCTCCTCCAGTCCCGCAAAGATCGATGGCCGAATTGGCGAAGCGTTCCAGCCCTGGATTGATCGCTCTTTTTTTAAATTCGCTTACGAAGCAGGAAAACTCGCTTGGGCTTTCTCCTTTTTTTGCCAATGCCGCTAAAAAAGATTTCTTTTGTTGAGGGCTTGCATCCTCAGAGGTCAGATGATTCACGCATTCAGCTATCTGCATTTCATTCAAGTCTTGACCGTTCATCAGAAGTTCGGTTTCGAAAACTAGTTTTTCTTCATCCATTTAATTTGATCCTTGGTAGTTCTAGAAAGAGGTTGCCTAATGTGAGTGTTTGGTCTCTTTCAATATCAGTTCTTGTAGAGCGTTTTATGTTCAATCGACAATCTTATTCAGCCATCCTGATGACGATATGCGTTAGTTTTTGCGCCTGTCATGCCACCAGTGACGATGACCTCAAGGAGACCCAAAGCCCTGAAAGCAATTTGACCTATTTGGACTCCGTCATCTATGGTTTGGTGGAGGGAGTTACCGAGTTTCTTCCCATTTCTTCAACGGGGCACTTGGTGATCGTAAGCGAATTCGCCAACTTGGACGGGGAGGAAGCAAAAATAGCTCTTCATGCCTATTTGATTGTGATTCAAGCCGGAGCGATCCTTGCCGTTGGTCTCATTTACAGGAAGGAGATCTGGTCCATGGTTCTCGGGTTTTTGGGAATGGACCCAAGGGGTCGGAGGCTGGGCTTCAATCTTATTCTTGCCTTTCTGCCCGCTGCACTCGTGGGCCCTTTTTTGGATGATCTGATCGAAGCTTATTTGTTTGGATTACTTCCCATTGCGATCGCTCTTTTTGCGGGTGCCCTATTCATGCACTGGGCGGAGTCGCGGAAGAAGAGGATGGAGGGCCAATTTCCCGCAAAGGTCGGGAAATCCTTGGATGACCTAACTTGGAAAAGCTCTTTTTTCATTGGTTTCCTGCAATGTTTTGCCATGTGTCCGGGAACAAGCAGATCCATGATGACAATTGTGGGAGGGTACTTGGTCGGCTTGGATCGGAGCAAAGCGGCGGAATTCAGCTTCCTTCTTGGATTGATCACCCTTACCGCCGCAGCTTGCTACAAATCCGTAACGAAGTGGAGCCTCATGAGTCAGCATCTTGCCCTTGGTCCCGTGCTATTAGGCTGTTTGGTTGCAGGGATTTCTGCCGCGCTTTCGGTCTTTTGGCTGGTTGGGTATTTGAATCGCCACGGTTTGGGTCTTTTCGTATGGTACAGGATTTTACTCTCGATTGTTGTTCTTGCATTCTATTTTGGTTTTTGAGCCTTCAAGTTGCTTTTACAAGTCTTGACGGCTAGACGATAAATCCTATTATGGATTGTTTCATCATGGGACAGCCAAAAAGAAAACAATCCAAGCAACGCAGTCGCAAACGACGCGGTGCGAATCGATTCAAAGCCCCTTTGCTTGCCAAGGAAGCGGACGGAAGTTTTTCTCGCCCGCATCGCGTGAACCCCGAAACTGGGCAATACCGCGGCAAACAAGTTCTTGATTTAGAGGTTTAATTTGCAAAAGGGGCTTCGGCATGGATAAAACCGAGGCTCGGATAACGCTCGCCATAGATGCAATGGGCAGCGACCAAGGTCCCGAAGAGGTGTTGGCAGGTGTTTCACAAGCTTTGGATTTGGCTCCCCGTAATACGGAATTCCATTTGTTTGGCAGAGAAGAATTGTTAAATCCGATCATGGAGCAGTTTCCCAACCTTATGAATGGACAAGCCCAAGTCCATCATGCTCCGGAAATCGTAGAAATGGATGAAAAACCCATCGCGGGTATAAAAGGGAAAAAAAAATCCTCCATGTCAATTGCCTTGCAGTCGTTGAAGGAAGGGACTTCGGATGCATTGCTGAGTTGCGGGAATACGGGATGCCTTATGGCTGGCAGCGCCATCAGGCTAAGAACTCTTGAGGGGGTTGAGCGCCCCGCTCTTTGTACGATTTGGCCCGGTAGAGAAAGGTATTTCACTCTTTTGGATGCAGGTGCGAATCCGCATGCAAAACCTTATCACATCGTACAGAGCGCTATCTTAGGGAGTAACTACGCTCGGGTTGCTTTGGGACTGGTTCGTCCGAAGGTTGGATTGCTCACCATTGGAACGGAGGAGGGCAAGGGTAACGAAGTTATCCATGAAACCCATTCAATGCTTAAGGAAATCAATGGAAGCATTATCAACTACGCGGGGCTGATCGAAGGTTTTCAAATTTTCGATAATGTCGTGGACGTTGTCGTTTGCGATGGTTTCGTGGGAAACATCGTACTGAAGGCATGTGAGTCCTTGAGCAAACTGATACGATCCTTTTTGGATGAGGAATTGCGCCGAAACGCACTTCGGAAAACTGGGGCGCTGCTTTCCAAGGGTGCTTTCCGGAGTCTCAAGCAAAGAGTTAATCCCGAACAATTTGGGGGTGCGCCCTTGTTGGGTTTGACGAAGAACGTAATCAAAGCCCACGGTTCTTCGAATCGCAATCATGTGAGTGGTGCGATTAAAATTGCCCTCGACCTTGTTCAGCATGATATGCTTACGCAGGTGGTTGAAGATATTCGTGAGTCTAATGAAATCCTGCGGCCCGAACCTCTTCGTTCGGTGGACGATTAGGCCATGAGCAACCCAAATCCGACCTATGTGCTGGGAATGGGATCATACGTTCCGTCGAATAAGGTGGATAACCATGCCTTGAGTCTGCGAGTGGACACTTCGGACGAATGGATTCGCAGTCGAACCGGCATTAGGGAAAGATGTTTGGCCGAAGATGACCAAGCTTGCAGTGATCTTGCCTTGGAAGCCTCGGTCAGAGCCTTGAAGGATGCGGATATCGAAAGAGATCAAATTGACCTTGTGATCGTGGCTACGATCACTCCCGACATGTCTTTTCCCTCCACCGCATGTTTGTTGCAGCATAAGTTGGGGCTCGGTAAGATCTCGAGCTTCGATCTGGAGGCTGCTTGTTCAGGATTTTTGTATGCCTTGGATGTGGCGGATGGCATGCTTGCCTCGAATCGATACCATAATGCTCTAGTTGTCGGTGCTGAAAAAATGTCCAGTATTCTCGATTGGGATGATCGAACGACCTGCGTGCTATTTGGTGATGGAGCAGGTGCGGCAGTTCTTAGTAAGAAAGGCGCGGGGCATGAGTTGCTCGGCTTTCGGTGCGGTGCGGATGGATCGGATCCGACGGTTTTACATAAACCGGCCGGAGGTTCGCTCTTGCCCGCTTCCCAAGATACCCTGAACGAACGCAAGCATTTTTTGAAGATGAATGGCAGAGAAATATTCAAATCAGCAGTTCGCGTAATGGAAAGAGCGGTTCGTGAACTTCTTGAAAAGCATGAAATAAGCATGGACGAAGTGGATCACGTCATTCCTCATCAAGCGAATGTCAGGATCGTGGAGAGCCTTGCCCAAAGACTCGAAATCTCGATGGACAAATTCTTTTGCAATTTGGAAAATTACGGGAACACCTCCGCTGCCTCCGTGCCCTTGGCTCTTGATGAAGGGAGGGCGCTTGGCAGGTTTCGTTCTGGCCAGCTCGGGGTTTTGGTTGCCTTTGGCGCCGGATTAACATGGTCTGCAACATTAATTCGATTTTAACGACAAAAAGGAATGAACCTGATGATGAAGAACAACAGAATATCCCAAGTGATCGTTTTCACACTTTCCCTTTTTATTTTTGGTGATTCGTTCGCTGCCCCCAAATCCACTGTTGGAGGGGATGTAAAGGATTTCCTGTTTCCAGGTACTGGATTCTTTGTCAAAAACCGGAATCCTTATGACGAGCAAACTGCAAAAGCATGGTTTCTACAGGCGGAAAGAAGTCAAAAAGAGGGTGACTTGGGCGAGGCGTTGACCCTATATGAGAAATTTACAAAGCGTAGATCGGACGCCTCGGTCAGTACCAAAGACGGTCCTGTTTTGGTAGGTCCGGAATCTCTTTACAGAGCCGCATTAATAAGGGAGAGGAAGGGGGACTGGCAAAAAGCCTTTGAGTACCATCGACTTATTGCTCAGGCTTACAACAACTACGACTTTGAGCGTATCGCAGAGTCCCTGATGAGGTTGGCGGAAAGATTGGCCAAAGAGGATTTGCCAAGGAAATGGGGGATATTACCTCGTTTCCGTTCGGGAAGCTCGGACCGACTGCGCCTTAACCAAATTGCCGAACTTGCGCGAGGTCCCAGATTTGCTCCAAGGGCGTTGATGGCCCTTGCCGAGATTTCCCTTAAGGACGAACAGGAAGATGAAGCGATCGACGGTTTGGAGCGTTTGATTAATTTGTACCCTGAGAATTATCTCTGCGAAAAGGCTTATTTTCTCATGGCCGAGATTTACCGCGGACGGGTGACAGGTCCCTCCTATGATCAAGGCTCGACTCTCAAGGCATTAAACTTTTACGAGGATTATCTAATCCTTTACGAAAGTCCTCCTTCGATCAGCAAATACGAGACTCCCACTCAATACAAAACTCGAGTCGATGCGTTTAAGGTGAGGAGAGAAAATGCTCAATCCGGAAGGCAAAAGATGAGAGAAACACTCGCTGCCAGTAAGGTTCAGGCGGGAAAGTACGTCGAGGAGTACGGTAAATATTTTATGACTCGTTGGAAGGAATTGGGAAATCGTCCTGCCATCCAATACTACAACGAGGCTATTACCATTGCACCCGAATCAGATGCCGCCAAGATCGCTGAAAAACGAGTGGCTCAATTGCGAGCCGCAAATGAGTAGGCCAAAAATTTCTTTGTTTTTTTCTGTATTTGCAAGTTGCGGCGTGCTGTTTGGTGCCTGCAGGTATCAAGTTGTTGCCAACGACGAGTACCCAGAGCGATCTTTCTTTCTGCAGATTCGGAACGATTCTCTGGTCCCGCAAATGAGTGGTATTTTAAGGAGGTCAATTCTGGAAGAATTACTCACGAAATCAGCGCTTCAATTAGCGGCTAAAAAAGAAGATGCCGACATGTTGGCTGTCATTACCTTAGTGAATTACGCCAACGCGCCGGAAGTTTTTGAGAAGAGTGATTCTCTTGCCGCTGCGGGATTTGGCATGGAGGTTGAAGCGCGCTTGGAATTGTCGCGAGACGGCAAGGAAAGTTTTTCTAGGGTCTTCACCGGTTCCGCTTCGGTTCTGAAAGAGGACCGCCTGACATTACCTCATGCCAGACAAGCGAACATGGCCATGGCTCAGGATTTGGCTCGCCAGATATCCTTCGGGATCATCAACTACTCAAAATGATTTCGTATGGAATGGAATTCTAAAAAGATTTTGGCTCCTTCGATTTTAGCCGGTAACCATGCGAATCTTTGCGAAGCTCTCAAGATTGCCGAAGATGACGGCAGAAAATGGGTCCATCTGGATATAATGGACGGGCACTTTGTTCCGAACTTGAGTTTTGGTCCTCAAACCGTTGCTGATTTACGTAAGGAATCAGGGCTTTTCTTTGACGTTCACCTGATGCTGGACCAGCCCTATTTGTACTTGGAGCCATTCATTCAAGCCGGCTCCGACTTGATATCGATTCATCTGGAGCCCCAGTACGACCACGGTCAGGCGATCGATGTGATCAAAGCAGCTGGCATTCGGGCAGGTTTAGTGATCAATCCTGCAACTGAAATGGATGGCCTCCTGCCATTTCTTGCCAGTGTGGACTTAATTCTCTTAATGACCGTAAATCCAGGATTTGGCGGACAAAGTTTCATGGAGCCCGTCCTGAGGAAAGCGTCCAGGCTTTCCGAGATTCGAGAAGCGGAGGGTTTGAATTTTTTGCTCGAAGTCGATGGTGGTGTCGGGCCCGGACAGGTGGATGCATGCCTGGATGCGGGCGTGGACGTTTTTGTTGCGGGTAC